>Ga0100391_1002089_pt1 | contig 21494 bp, 10 predicted proteins | sample CryGeymeta201515_FD_81541 | JGI IMG/M metagenome (GOLD analysis project Ga0100391, IMG submission 81541) | Groundwater microbial communities from Crystal Geyser aquifers in Utah, USA - Crystal Geyser metaG 2015-15 | ecosystem: Environmental > Aquatic > Deep subsurface > Groundwater | place: USA... | reverse complement strand
TTGGTTAATTACATAATTCTACAACAATGTACACGGGTTCAATAACCATACCCCGTAGGGTTTGTGTTTGGGTAATTTACACAGGGAATCGGGATTTACCCAGATGGTCATTCTCTGATGTAGAAAAGAAGTCGAAGATACGATGACCGAAATGTGAACAGTACTTGTGAACCAACTGCTTTTCTCCGCAAGTCTTGGATATTTATTTAATGTCTACGAGTATCATCAAAGCGAACTCGAAATAGTTACTAGTACCTGGTATCCTGAATTCTATTGAAAATGAACGAAGTCGAAAACAATTACCCTGAACTCTGTTTTGCCCTGTTGAGTTCCATTTACTATCTAGTACTGTACTGGAATACTACGCCGAAGAGTAGTGGTACTACTAGTAGCTACTAGACTAACTACTAGAGAGTAGTCTCTACTGCCAGTATGCCTTGCTTTGTTGACAACACATCGTGGTAGCTACTACTACCAGGTAGTACTTCTCCTCTGTAGCTACCAGTACTCTAGTAGCAGAGCGAGTAACCGGAATCCGGAGTGAATTCTCGTCGTATCGTATCTTTGCCTTTTCTCTTCAACACAGGGAGGCTGAAAGGAGGAATATTCGATAGGAGAGTACTCGTACACCATTAAGAATACATAAAGTAGTACTTGTAGGAAAGATAATGAGATAGCAGCATTTTACCTTGTTTAGATATAGTATCATCAAAACGACTATGGACCCTTCAACCAAAAGACGGAGACGGAAAGCTGCAGTAAGGCTCATCTTATCATTCAACCTACTCCTACTAAATAACAGCATTCACCAATGCCTAGCTTGGACGCTGCTGCTGCCTTCCAGTCGGACTGGTAGATCTGGTTTGGACTCGTCGACACAGCTTTGCTATAAAGCCAACCTGACGTCAGGGTCCTTGATACGTGGATTCCATGGAAAACATCTACGAAATAATCAATCCATTGTGTGTGAGGAACAACTTGAATCCGACCAAGAGTTTGATTTCTTCATGACAACAAAGACCAGAGGTGCCAGAAACGAACCCAGCTCAGGCAGGCCACCATCGTCCATTACATCACCTGGGAATGTACAACAAAAGCGGGAGGAATCCGTATATTATGCCATTGAACAAGTACACGCAATCATGGATATCTACACTCTGACCAAATCTGTTTCTCCTGATATCATCACCACAACCTTGGATGGTGTGATTCAAAAAGTATTTCGTGAAAAGACTCACGTGACAGAGACTACCACTACTACAACTACTAGCAACACTACAGGTGGTGCTGATCACGATGACAATCGGATCCTTTACGAATTAGAAGGATTAGTAGGTCGACTAGGCGAGCTCAACATTCCGCTGGACTCCATCATGTCTCTCAAGGCCATGTTGTCCATGCAACGGACAAAGTACGAATCACAATCACCAGGAAGCAAATGGGCGTATGTTGACCGTGCCGCAAAGCTACTATTGCTCTACTATCAAGGAGGGGCATGTCAAGGAAGCGATAGTAATAAGTCAACCTTTCAAGGGCCAAGAGAAGATACTCGTGAAGTCTTGCGATTTGCCAAATCCAACCAAGTTGGCATGACGCCGCATTTGTGGGATCTCTTTGAGCATTTACGGAACACTGATCCTGAAGACATTTTTGTCAAGGAAATCACAAACGATATTGTTCGAATTCTTTCTTCTTCGGATCAGACCTGGAAAGAGCAATGCTTATCGCTCCATGGGAAAGCCGACAAGAAAGCAGTGTGTGAGACTTCTAGCAGCAGTATTAACACGACAATGCTACAGTGTGCAGAAGAAGAGCATCTTGAGCATGCTGCTGCTTTTTCAAAGGCTGCTGCATTAGGTCGAGCGCAGGAAGCAACCAGGCTCTTTCGAAGCTTGTACAAAGAGGCAACATCACCTGATCAACAAAAAGAGCTCTGGTGTCAGTTACTGATGGCGTATGCGAATAGCAACCACAATGGATCTGTGGCATACATGGAACGCTTGCTACTGACACAAAATGAGACACGATACATAGAGACCTTTAACATTTGCTTTCAGAGCATGTCCAAACTAAAAACACCCGGAAAGGGCCTGCGAGCGGAAATGTTGCTCAACCAAATGTTGCGTCTCGATCAGACAGTCAACAACAACAATTCACCCGCTGCTGGACTGACTCCTGACATGGAGTCTCTCAATTATTGCGTCACGGCATTTCTAGATGAAAAGCCTCGCGTCTTGTACGATGTGGTCAATGCCGACAACCTGGCGCGCTGGCTTTGCTTGACATACAATGCTACGAAGTACGACCTAGACAGTTCGAAGGATAATAAAGACTTGGGTGTCTTTGAAAAGCTGCTCAAGGCGTATGCGTTCCACGCCTTCTTACAACAAGACGTGTCGGCAGTAATAAAAGCCGCAGAGCAGCTATTTCGGTTCTTTCTTTTGCAACATCGTGCCGGAAGAGTTACCGAACATCCCAGTTACCAACACCTGGTTTACATGCTCCAAATTTTAAACCAGAAACCTCATAAAAGTCACGTCACAAGTCTCGAGTTCTTTCGTCTTTTTGAAGCCTTCGGGATCGCTGAAAGCCAGGCAGCAGCAAGAAACGAGGCCCTTGCTATAGTCGTAGACACACTGACTCAAAGCGGCCAAACAGATTTGGCCAGCACACTGAAGAAAGAGCTGTGACCTTCAACCTGAATAAATTCGGCACGCGCGAAAAAATGTAAAATACGACGCTGCACCTCATTCAAGACTTGTCTAAAACAAAACTCACCAAAATGATGTCTTTTACCATATTTGCTGGGTGCTAGCTAGCCAAAAAATAGATCATAGACCTCTTCAATTTACCCTGTTTTTTTTGGTACATTCGTTGTTCTAAGTGGGTTTGCAACCATTTCTTTTATACAAGAAAAGGAATTATCTATTCTACCAGTGAGGTCACTTGGCATATTATGATTTGGCATTTCTTATAGTGGCGTAGCGTCGTCCTTCTCGAACTGCAGTTCTTATTTTACTGGCAACACTATCGCTCTCGCTCTCTCTTTCTCTCTGGCTGTGTCTTTCTCTTGCATCTTGTTACGGCAACTCACTCTCTCCAGCTACGACTGATCAATACGGTATTTGCAAGTGGGACATGATCCATTAGTGTGCAACCACTTGTCAATGCATTGCTCGTGAAATCCGTGAAGACAAGGCAACGTTTTGCGAATGTCCTTGGCAACGAAAGTTTCCAAACAAATATTACATTCACTGGCATCGGGAGGCAAATCGACGGTACCAGTTTTGGCATTGATCATCACTTGGGCCGTTGGCAAGGACGAGATGGACTCCACTGATGCGCCCAAATTTTCCGTGCCATCCCCAAAGGCTTGAAGAAGCTGATCGTACGACATTCCATCGATATTACGTCCACCGCGACCACCCCCACCAAGACCGCCAATATAATGGTGATGAAGATGTCCCGCGTTTTCACTGTCCCCCATCATGGATGCCATTAAATAGGCTAACATGGGATCTTCTTGCTGCTGAGATGTTCGACGCACTACACGAACAGTACCAGTCCCACCCGAAGCTCGTACCGAAGTGGTCGTATAGGACCCATCAGGAGACGACACTTGGGTCACACGAAATGATTGTCGGGGTTGACGTCGTTGTGATCCACTGGCTCCGGTGCGTCGTGTACGATTGGATAAAGCAGATGTCGGATAGGCTGGCAGTCCATTGGCACCCGCTGTACGAGCAAATGACAAATCATCATCATGATCACGACCTGCACGACCACCCGTACTGCTGGAGTAAACGTGATTGGTACGATACTGACGTCCGGCTGCGGCTGCCGCTGCTGCCGCCGTCGTCGTATCGGAGGATCGTGGTTGTCGATGTTCGTCTGATCCGCGCACATATTCATTCAACATCATTCCACTCATGGCACCGGCTGTAGCCCCACTTACGGCACCATCAAAGAGGGATCGTCCACGAATGTAATTACCTGCTGCACCAACTATGCCTCCCAACAAGGCACCACCACTGACCACACGTAGTGGTGAGCCACCACCTTCACCACCACTTCCATTTCCACCAATGCCGTCATGATGATAATGATGATGATGAGCATCAGGGGAATGTCCATCAATCAAACGTTCACGACGCACAGGATCAGGCGATCGAATGCCATCTGTTGTCGTCGTCGTCGTTGTTGTTGTTATTGTTGCATTATTATTATCAATGATAGGAATCCGATGTCCACAAGCATCACAGCAAAGTGCGGTTTTGTCATTCAGTAAGGTACACCGAGGACAGGCCCATTCGTCATTATCGACAGCGTGAACAATTTTATCATTGTTGTTATCCCCTTCATCATCATCCGATTCCATCAGATCTACTACTGCGGATAGCTGCGGCTGCTGCTCTTGTCGTTGTTGTTGCTGCTGTTGCTGTCTTGTTGTCGTACCAGTGGCGTTATTAGAATTTGAATCATTCACGACCACATCCTTGCTTTCATCCTCTTTATCAGAATCGTATTCATTATCACGTTTCAACTGTCCTTTTCGAAAACGCTTGCGAGAGGCCGCCGCTGCTGCTGATGATGATGATTGTGATGATGGACTATCGAGTAAATCAATGACATTGCCGTTAGATGTAGAATCATTCCTATTACGATTGGTTTCACTTGCATTGGATGTATCGTGAAGGTTACTACGACTGATCAATATTGGTTTTTTCTTCATCTTTTTCTTGTTGTTGTTGCTGTTGCTGTTGGCATCGTCATTTTCCACGGCAGTCGTTGGAGCTGCAGCGCTACTTGCCGGTCGAGCACGACCTCTACAACCCACCGCACGATGCATGTTCAAACTCATTGCAGCTACCGTGGTACCACAATCATCACAACGAATCATTTCATCATCGGCAGTTGTGGTGGATGAGTCTTCATTCTTACTGTTGTCGTCTACTGGTACTGGCATGATGGCGACAGCAGTAGTAGTCGTCGTTGTCATTGATGTAACGTATGGTGACGATGGACGATGATGAGGTACTGACTTATAAACTTTCTAAACTGTTACTTTTGAGAGTAACGACGAGATGGACGGATTGCATGCGTTTACGTGGCAATTTCGAGAATTTGTGTCTTGATTTAATTCGGGCAGTGTTGCCGTAGCTGACTTTGGAATTTCTTTGGGATCAAAATGATTATTATTTTTAATTTAATAAAAAAATTAAATGTCTGTTGTTGCACTCTTTTTTGGTCGTTTGATTTATAACCTATTCACAGTGCCTGGGTGGGACTTTCCGAATACGATCAAATGCTAAGTTCCAGGACACTACTCTAGTTTACGAGTAGTTGTAGCTACTAGAGTACTAGTAGCTAGTTGACTACTACTACTAGAGTCTAGTCTAGTCACTGCAATAATTGCTGTTGTATCCAGCTATCTATTTCTTCTTTCACAGCTACGTACATAGCTACGAGCAGCCCTTCGAATCCAAATGATTATAAGTATTCTGCAACCAACCAGCCAGACAGGTCTAATAGAGCCTCAATTTTCACAAGCTTTGGCTCGCTTCTCTCAGGATTCTTCCTTAATGCCTCAATTGCCGCCGATTGCGATTCTCCAATGCTTGGCATGGCTCATAGATATCGCAGTCGATTCCCAAGGCACATGTTTCCGTATCTTTGAAACAGCAAGAACCTGGTGCGCACGCGGTTTCACATCGAGACTGTTGGAAGAACGCAACCTGATTGTTGCAGGCCGTCTTGATCTCTTTTTGTTGAACTAACTCGTCGTCAATAGTTTCATCATCATCACCACCACCACCAGCACTCGTGCCTTGGAGCAGCACCAACGCATTTACCAAATGATCGCCACATGGTTCCATATAACCTGAACATTGACTGACACCTTCACACTTAGTGGAATGATTGTCTTTCCAACAGCAAGCACCAGCCAAACATTCTTTTTCACATTCAACAATAAATTTGCCATTGTTCACGTCGGCCTTCAAGACATCTGGGGAACAGACAATTTTAATAGTGGACGGTGCCTCTGGAACGATCGGGACAGGCGCTGTACTTGCCGTAACGGTATTCGCCGGGCTACTACTGCTAACACCATTCAAGTCAAACAATCCCAAAAACATACTGCAAGGTCCCTTGTAGGCGGTACAAAGATCATTGGTAGCTTCGCAAGATTCAACATCCGTCTTCCAACAGCAAGCAGCAGCCAAACAGTCGCGTTCGCATCCTACCAAAGTGCTTCCTGCATTGGACGATGCAACAATTTGATCGTGAGAGCATCGTTGCGCTAAATCACTGGGTGCTACCGGTACCGTATCGGCAGTTCCTCCTCCTCCTCCCCCCAATGCCACCGATCCCGTCTCTTCTTCTCCTTGCTCATCATCATTAGTACCTGGTCGGGTCTGAAAATTGTTCAGAATGGCACACGACTTGATGTAGGGTTGACAAGCGTCATCGGGAACGGAAGCAGGACAAGGTCCCTTTTCGGTATTCCAGCAGCATTCAGCGGGAGTGCACCTGTCGTGACAAATGCTCAAACTAATCTCTTCCATTTCACTAACATTGCAGTATACTTGCAAATCATTTGGAGCTTCGGGGAAGGGTAGAGTCACCGATGCTGATACTGCTGTTGATGGTGACGGCGTCGCAGAAGCCGTAGGAAGATTGTCCTTGTTCAAAATTTCACAAGGACTGTAGTCTTGGCACATTTGATTGGGAGCCGTGGACGCACAATTTACGGTCCCCACCTTCCAGCAACAATCGGCCTTGGAACAGCTGCTTTGACACTGAGTACGATCGCTGTTGTCGGCCGAACACAAGGTTTTCAAATTATCAGGTGCGACCGGAAAGGGAAGATCGCCGTTTGAGGAAGTGTCATCGTTATTATCATCGTCACGATAGGGATGATTGTTCAAAAATGAGCAAAATTCTTCGTAGGGAGCACACTGTTCTTTGGAATCTTTGGTACACTGCCTTGTCGGATTTGTTTGCCAACAGCAACTTCCCAATTGACAATGGTCGTTACAGACCTTGGTAACTTTAAAGTTGTCTCCAATAATGACACACGTCGTCTTGAGCGTCGCGGGAGCCTCTGGAACAACCATTTGGCTATCATCGCTACTAGTATCGTGACTAATGTGTTCTGGCAACATAATGGAACAAGGATGTTTGTAACCTTCACATTCTTGTTTGGTTTCTTCGGTACACTGATAGATAGTATTGGGATTCCAACAACATTCCGCCTTGAGACAAGCTGTTTCACAATCCTTGGGAATGCCAGTTCCAAATTCATTTTGACCGGGTGGTAAATCATAATTCTCGGCACACCACAATTTAAGGACGCTTGGTGCTTGAGGAACTGCCTGTTGTCGATTGTGATGTGACACTGTCGAACTACTACTGCTGCTGTTGTTTTTGTTGCCAAACCCGAACAAGGCCACAAGACCTGCCGCGATAGCTCCCAAAAGAAACAGGATACTCAAACAAAAATAACAACGTCGTCGTCGTTTACGCTTTTGTTTGAGAATTTTTTGTTCTGCCAGTACAGCATTTAAATTGATCACTTTTCTGGGAGATGCATTCGTCTGATGACGAGTCCGTTGTTGTTGTGTTTCCTGCTGTTGTTGCATTTCAATTTCATCCATTTCATCATCAAATTCATCTTGAAAGTTCTCCATCATGGCAAGCGGATCATTCGGATGAGCTCGAACACTTTGTAACAACGAATTAATTTCATCTTCGTTTGGATCATCTTCTTCCCTCACAGGAGGTGGCATCGTATATCGAGTACTTGTGTTATTCCTCTCCTTATTATTGGTATTGTTCATTGTGTGTTCGTAAAAAGTAGGTGACATGGTAGCTCTGCTGGTAGGCGTCACTAAATTTGTAGTGACGGCGGTAATAGCCAAGTTGTTGCTGTTGTTGTTTTTGTTGTTGCTTGATGTGTGTTGGTGGTCGTGACTGTCAAAATCATTCGTTCCGGTGACAAGAGAAGGAGAACCACTCGAAGAGCGTTGACGACTACTTGTAGTAGATGTTCGCGAGGACCGACGTCGTTCCTTTCGATTGCTTGATTTACGACTGGTCAAAGATGGTCTGTGTTTGTTATTGTCACTGTTATTGTTGTCGCGGTTGTTGCTGTTGCTGCTGCTGCCACTGATTGTGTTTGTAGGGTCATCAATGTGGTTATTGCTGTTGTCACCATCATGGTGGTGGTGGTAATTGATACTACTATTATTGCTGCTGTTGTTGTGCTTAAAACTTCGACGGTTCCGACCGGATGCCGAAGAGTATTTGTTTACCAAACTGTCAATTCTGTCGAGATATGAAATAAATAAAGAATTGGTGCAAGTGTGGATGAAAGGGAAGAATGTACAGTGGTAGTACGGTCAGTAAAGGTGCGGAAGCAACAAGAGGTTTGTGGTTTTCCTTCACCAAAGCGTTAACAATAAAAGATTATCTTTCGCCTGATTCGAGACATGCACTAGAGCTATTGTCGACTACTTACTCTTGATTGGGCATCTTGTCGTAGGTTAAAGTATTTTAGTTTTTTGGATAAACGGATCAAGAAAGAGTTTACAGTAAATTCTTGTGACAGCAGATAGGTACCAGGGTACCAGTACAGGTAGTCTAGATTAGCAGTCTACTAGTAGTCTAGAGCAGATATCTGCCTGTGATGATGATTGATTAAAGGTGTTCGCTCGTGAATCGTATTCGGTAGTACCTACTAGTACATGGTACTTGCTACTAGTACTACCTGGTACGTACTACGGTAGATAATTAATAATACTCTAGTACTCCAGTAGCTACTAGTAGTAGTAGAAGTACTAGCTAGTAGTACAGTAGGCCTACTAGTAGAAGCTACCGTACCTGTAGAAAGAACTGCAGCCTAACTCTCAACCAGCAGGGATAAAAGACACGATTGCACAAGAGTGGGTCATCTCTCTCGCCAACAGATTTGACCATCCATCCATGTTATCTATTGTCGTCAAGAATTTTTTTTGAAATAATTCACTGTCCTACAGTTTTTCATGTTTGTTTTATAACCACGGTAAACCATGAAAAGACTCAGTCCTGGAACGACTAATTCAGTAGCAAGACGAGAAGTGACTTTTCCTGGCCATTACAAAGGCATTCTTTAATTAATCTTTGCGTACGCCACTCGTGAGAACCAGTTGCCGCTCGTCAACGTTGGGTTTTGCACGCGAACAACAACTACGGTAGTACACAACAAAGGGAGGAGCAAACAAAAGCCACAGGCCACAACATACTCCGTATAATAATTATTAATTTGTTCCTACACAAAAACAAGTTTTTGTTACCTGGTAATATCGAAAGCGGTAGAGCCCTTGAACTGAATCTCAGTTTGCAACAGAGTAGAACTTTTGTTTACCTACATCATCTTGATGTTAACAGAGCTGTAGACCTTGAAATATAGAGTAATAATATTTTACTCTGAGATCACAAATCAGTCTTTCCATTGTTCAGCCAACAACAACAAAAAACGCATTTCAGGAGTAAAATCAAGACCAAGACGAATAATCAATCAAGACAAGGACCAGGGATATACTAGAAAATTCGAATTATTTATATCTCAGCAAGCTGACCACGGATTAGTACACATCCTCAGAAAACGAAAAAAAAAATATATATTTCATATTCAGCAATATGGACATGGATAACAGCATCAGCGTTACTTCCGGAAATCGCAGAAGCCCCACAGGCGGCAATGACAGTAGTAATGATATTTTGTTCTCGTCTCAATCAGATCTTTATTCGGCGGACAGATACAATAGTTCCAAGCGCCGCAAAGAAAAACGCAAGAGTAAACGCACTTCTTCTATTAAGAAATTTTCCACAGATGCCACTGCTCGAGTGCCTCCCCGGTATTCAACATCGGGAGAATCTCTAGGCAGTGTCACGGACTATGCATTTTCCAAATATGTAGAAACACCAGTGCCCGTTACTCCGGAATCGGAACAGACAGATGCCGCTGCTTCTACGAATCAGGAAATCAATGCGCTCTTGAACACTGGTAACTCTAGTGCAATGTTCGGTGATGACGATGATCCATTGGCCTTTCGCGATGAATTTGAAGACGAAATGGACGAGATTGAAATGCGCGAAGAAAAGCGTCGTAATTTTGATCGCTTTGGAGATACAGAAATGTCAAAAAGAGAAAAATTGACTCGTCAGTTCAAACTTTACTTTGTTCCTCTTTTGTTGTTTCTTCTTTTTTTGGTAGGCATTGCTGCTGGTATTTTGTACTTTGCAGGATTTGGAGAATCCGACAAAGCGGCCGTACAAAAATATTTGCAAGCCGTACCCGAGGCTCCCAAAACACTCAAGCTCATGTGCGAAGCTACCGTGCTCAATACACCCAATACCTTTCAAGTTCCCGCCCTGTGCGAAGATTCCTGTTCCAAGGCGGAATGCTGCTGGAATCCAGATGGTCTCTATGCTTGTACGACAGATACGAAAAATCAATGTCCACCCTATGTCGACGAATGTAGCCAGCACAAGGATCACATTGCCAGCACCATTCCTCCTAATCCTCCTCCCGGTCAGGTTGTTCCTGCATTTCCTTCCGATCTACGTGATACCTGCAAGCCTACGGGACTGGAACCTTCGGCAAAGTGTCTCGTGGGATGTGCCCACGCTAATTGCTGCTGGGACAAGACAACCACCAACAACAAAAACAACGTACAGTGCACCGACGATTCTAATAGTTGTGGAGATTACAAGGATGTTTGCGATTTTCTAAACGATCTCGATTCAGCTAGTACAGGCGGATCAGGCAGTGGTATTGGCAAAGAGTGGCCCTTCCCCGATGCTCCCCAAGGGCTCAGTGTCTACTGTGATCCAAGTGAAATGGAAGAAATCAGTCTTCACATTTGCCAAGATCGTTGCGCTGAGGCCGAGTGTTGCTGGAAGGACGACGTGGATAGCTGTGTATCGACCTACCCGGTTCAAGCGTGCCACGACTATACCCAAGCTTGTAGTATTCTCAATGATTTGGCCACGGCTGCAGGAAATTCGCACGATACGACGTCGGAAACAGCACCATCGGGAGCCACGTCTTCGACGGCTGCCAACATTCCTGAGCCCCCCAGCAACTTGTCCGAGATTTGTGATAATGAGAAAATTACAAATTCCGAGATCGGAGGGGAAGCCTTGGTGCAATGTGAAAAAATTTGCTTGACAGCATCTTGTTGTTGGCAACCCAACTCTGACAATCCTTGTACCGGGGACGAGAAATGCACCCCCTACAATGAAGTGTGCCAACTTTTTGCCAAACTTTTTGCCAAACCAGATGACTATAACCCCAATGCAGAGACGCTGCCACCTATTGTCAGTCAAGTTCCAGAAGCAGCCAGCAACATTGCCACCACCTGCAGTGCCGATGTTCTGAAGCCATCAGTCGAAAATGGAAGATTCATTGTGGAATGTGAGAAAGAATGCCTAAGAGGAGCTTGTTGCTGGAAACAAAATCATCCAACTGTCTGCCCAGACTCTGATGAATGTTCTGCCTACATGGAACCATGCGCTGACAACCTCGTTGCCGCATTGTTGAGCTTGCAAGGTGGTGATGAGGGTGACGATAACACATCTTTGGTACCAGAAGCTGCCAGTGATATTGCCATAACATGCAATCCAGAAAATTTGAAAACTACGGTGGAGAATGGAAAATTCCTTGTGCAATGTGAGAAAGAGTGTCTTGCTGGAGCATGTTGCTGGAAAGAGAATAGTCCAAATCCTTGTCCAAATGATTCCATGTGTTCTGCCTACAAGGAACCATGCGGTACAAACCTGGTGGAAGCTTTGACTGTTCTGGAGAGTGCTCTCCAGGAGAGTGAGGGTGCATCAGCTGTGGTGCCACAGGCAGCCAGCAACATTGACTCAATCTGTAGTCCTGGTAATTTGAAGGCTACTGTGGAGAACGGAAAATTCCTTGTGGAATGTGAGAAGGAGTGTCTTGCTGGAGCTTGTTGCTGGAAGGAGAATGACCCTAATCCTTGCCCAAATGCCCCTGAGTGTTCTGCCTACATGGAACCGTGTGGTACAAACCTTGTGGATGCATTGGTGAAATTAGAATATGACAGTTCACCTGTTGTGACAGAGGCAGCTGCTGATATTGATCAGGTTTGCAGTCTTGATGTCTTGAAGCCATCTATAGAAGATGGGAAGTTTATTGTGGAATGTGAAAAGATTTGCCTTGCTGGAGCTTGCTGCTGGAAGGAGAATAGCCCAAATCCTTGCCCGGATGCCCCTGAGTGCTCTGCTTATATGGTACCTTGTGCTACAAACCTTGTGGATGCATTGCTGAAGTTGGAATATAATGGTCCACCTGTTGTGCCAGAGGCAGCTGCTGATATTGACCAGGTTTGCAATGCTGATATTTTGAAGGCTGATTCTAAAGGCGGAGAAATGATTGTGGCATGTGAGAAAGAGTGTCTTGCTGGAGCTTGTTGCTGGAAGGAAGACACTCCAACTCCTTGCCCAGATGCTCCTGAGTGCTCTGCCTATGTGCAGCCTTGTGGTACAAACCTACTGGAGGCTCTTTTGTTCATTGAAAATGGGGGTAACGAAGTTAATCATGTATCTGCACCTGCTCCAACACCCATGGTACAAAACAATGTTCCTGAAGCAGCAAGTGACATCGATATGACGTGTGATCCTGAAGTCTTAAAATTGAGTGTCTCCAATGGAGAATTTATTGTTGAGTGTGAAAAGAAGTGTTTGTCTGCTGCTTGCTGCTGGAAAGAAAATCACAGTACAATTTGTCCTGATGCACCAGAGTGTTCGGACTATGATGAGCCTTGTAAAAAGAACTTGCTGACAGCCTTGGAGTTACTGAACAGCCAGGATCACACACTTGACATTCAAAGCATTGTGCCTCCAGATCCTCCGTCGGACCTGTCGCAGATCTGTTCCCAAACCAACATCATTGACATGCAAGGGCTAGAAAAATGTCGTGAAGAGTGCTCATCTGCTAGTTGCTGCTGGGAAATTGGCTCTGCCTCCTGCAGTTCCAACAACAATTGTCAAACTTTTAAAACCGAATGCGAGTTGATGCGAAAAGAATTGAACTTGGATGGGAACAACCGCCGTATGCTGCGACATGTTTAAATTTTATTTCGAAGGAGAACAGAGGGGAAAATTCACATCGTGAATAACTACGATATAATATAAACATTAAGAATAGGATATATGTAAGGACGTATTTCTGGTTTCGAGTGTCATGAGATGGTTTCAATGAAACCAGATATTGGAGTCCACAGCAGTGCTAGTAGGGTCTAGGATCTAGGAGATATGACCGAGTCGCACCTTGTTGAAACGAAACAATATTTGGACGATCATGAGCTGCAACGCAAAAGAAAAACGGGAGAGCAAGGCAGAAATGTGAATAGCTTTTTGTGAATTCTCGTTTCTCGTGCATCAACATATCCTCAACAGAGGTTTTGCTAATTATTTACCAGGTAGTTGCGAACGAAGCGATGAATGCGCAACTAAACACGTCTTGTGGTGTATTATTATGAATTATGATAGTATTGTGACTATTAAAAAAATATTATGATACCAACAAAACTATGTCCAGGTGGACCAAGTGGAACATTTCAGTTTAGCGATCCTGCACAGTCAGTTTAGCGATCCTGCATATTATTATTAGCGATCCTGCATGTTTCAATTCATGGCGCGAAGACTGTTCGCATGTGCAATAGGACTTCTGTACAGGGTACGGTTACAGCTTACTACAGGTTTATTAAATTTATTCTAATACTACTATCTGTATCTAGACTATCTATCTCTCTATCAGACTGTCTGTACACTAGATTCTTACACCAGATCACAAACCTGAAGTGGTCTTGCTGCCATTAACTTTTATTTTCGCGAAGAGGTCCGAAAGACAGTACAACAAACAACTGAATCCGAAATCCGAATGCGTCCGCTTCTACATTGGCCCGTCTTGCTAACCTGGGTGTCCTTTCCATCAATGGTGTTTTCTACCAAAATCATAACGATTGGGGATTCATATAGTGCAGGCATTGGCATTAATATTCACGAGAATCCACAAGAGACGGAATCTCTATGGCAGAGACAGAAAATAGATGGAATCGAGTACAACCTCGGCGAAAATGGTTTTATTTTTGGGCGGTGCACGAGATACCTAGAAACCACACCGGGGCCTCGTCTTGCCAAAGAACAAAATCTAGAATCAGTTGTGTTAGCCTGTGGAGGAGCTACAATTCCCAATTTACAAGATCAATTTGACTTATTGCTCGAAGAATACCCAGAAGAGAGGGCTGTCAACTTTAGAGGATCTACTATCCTCTTCACAATAGGTCTGAACGACACTGAAAGCGAAGATGGCCACTACTGGTTTCGTGTTCTAGTCAACTGCTTAGCGAAGTTTTTTGATGGCGGTGCTAAGTGTGCGAGGAGAAATGAAAACCAATTATCTAACACTGACGACATTCAAAGCAATTTATTGATTTTCGTCGAACGACTTGTGGCCGAAGCCAGCGAAGCCAAAATCCGGATCTTTGGATATGGAAAGCTCTATCAAAGAAAAGGAAAAGATTGTGAAGCCTTTGGTGTCAGCAATGAATTAGCGGACTTGTTAGACGAGGATTATTTTGGTGGTGTCAATTCTGTTTCTGCTTCCATTGCTGCTACAATTAAAACAGCCAACCCGAAAGTAGATATCAAATACGTTGATCCAACCGATTACTTAACAGTCGGTTCTTGCAATCCTAATAAGGATTTGCAGCATTTGAACGGCTTCTCACTGATAGGGCTCCCAATCAATGCGATTTGTTACCACCCTTCCCAGCTCGGGTACGATCAATATTATCATGCGCTCAATGATAGTCTTTGAAGAAAGTAGTTTGTCAGGTTTTTGTTTGACTAAGCGAAAAACTTCGAAGAAAAGAGAATCAGCATTCTTGCCCTAGGGCGCGATCGATCAATGAAGCAGCCAAATAGTCTCGAGAGCGCGGTGACGTTTGCACTTTGAGTTCGAGAACGCCCCTCTAGGCATCCTTCCATTTTGCTCAAACCCATATTTCTAAGATATTCAAGCAAATTCTTGCCAACTGAGTGGTGCAATTTCTAAATGACAAACTGGTGTTGACCTGGAACTTACGTCCTTGGTAGACAGACACTCATCAAAATAGATGACGGTGGCTTCTTCCTGTTTCAAAGACACCGGGGCCGTTCTAACCAAAATATCACCAAGTGCAAACAAGTTGAGGACGCAAATACTACTTAGATGACATCACTGCAACTGCAAAGCTATCGACTTGCTTTCCTTGTCAACCTACACTCGTTTTACGGTACCGGTCGAATGTCAGAAAGATTAGTGACATAGGGTTCGTGTTATCAGAAGATACCTTGATTTTGGATGGGCTGGCTCGTCCCGAAGCACGATTCGAACAGAGTGCGCTGGCTATTACTAGTAGCCTATTAGACTAGTCTACTACTAGTAGTCTACATAGTGTATCAATTTTTATCAATAGTAGCTTCTAGTACGTGTTACCAGTAGTAGCCTACTACAGTATGAAAGTTGCTTCTGATGAGGTGTCAACATCATCATCATCATCAGAACCGAATTTGCCACTCTAATTTTTTCCTTTCCGAATGATTCAGAACTCATTATTCGGATGACACCGCTCCTTTATTTATTATTAGAGCACAATCCTTTGGTTTCCCTGACCCACCATCATACCATTATACCTAAAATTAACTTACTAACCTTTTTATTATTTGGATTCACAAGACAACGATGTTATTTTCTCGATCGCCTTATCTCGCCTTCGTGGCAGTACTCCTTTCCTCCAGCACCTCGATGCACTCGGTCATTGGGTTTGTGACCCCAGCCGTCTTCACCAGTCGGCACAACAATGTGATGCTTTCCTCAGATTCGTCGACCCTCCTTCGCGACTCGGAAAATAACCGTGCCATACCATTACCTCTGACGACCTCAGATCTGGAACGGCTGACAGCTCTGAAGGCTCGTCACAAGACGATTCCCTTGATGATTATGGATCCCTTGGTCCCGGGACAATCAATTTCCTTTCAAAGGTGTGTTTAATATTCTACGTCCGTTTGCTTTGATAGAGTATACTGGCCGAGCCTGACAGAGAGATGTTAAAAAAAATTGTATCATTGCATTCTTAATTTTTTGCTGCTAACATTCATTTATTTGATGCCTACATTGCGCATTATTGCAACAATATTCTATTAAAATAATTGAACCATCCCACACGCCGCAATCACAAAATAAAATTACCAATTCAAAAGTGCGGATCCAAGGTTTCACAGTCTGGTTCACTATGTTTTGAGTGGAGAAGGTGAAATTGGCATTGTCGGGTTTAACCCTCAAACTGGAAAGCCCCTTTCGGTAGGTGTCACACTTCCTGTCCATCCAGAAGATGTGGTGGTTGACAAAAGTACCAAAGTTGTCACCCTCAATGTACAGGCCAAGGACCGTTTCGAAGTACAGGGTCAGCCATGGATGTTTGATGATGATGCCACTATTACTCGGGAGGGTGACGAGGATAATGCCGATGCCGCTTTTTATTTGGCCGATGTTAAAACCGTAGATGGCCGCAGAGAAGCGCCGTTGACCGATGAAGCCGCTGTTACTACTCAAAATCTGGCAGATCAAATCCCCAATCTAATTGGTACATGGGTTCACCATTTAGTGACAAAGAACAAAGCGGATGCCTTGAAAATGGAATCACGTATGATGGATTTGGGACCTCTTCCATCAAGCTGGACCGAACAGGCACTATGGATCGCGGCTTTGTTGAATCCTACATCTTCAGATATGGCAGAAAGTGAAGATCGTGTTTGTTTAGAAATCCGCCCGGCCATGCTATCCTGCAAAAATGACCACGAACGTATGATTTTGGCCACAACCGCTCTGCAATCTAGTATTGACCATGTATCTGGCAAGAACAAAATGTTCTAATCATTTTGCTTCTGAATTTGATTATTATTACACCTGCTGACTGGATAAAAACGTAACCAGACACTCAAACATTTACTTTCCCTGCTTGCAAGCCGACGCCAGGGCTTCAATGACGCAATTTGCATTACGATTCATCACAAAACGGAAGCTTTTTGGATTTTTCCAGGCACGTACTTCCAAAAATCTTCGTCGACCAATTCAACACCTCAAAAATTGACAATCCAAGCCACACACATGAAGGTAAAACGCTTTACCACATTCGCACCAAAACATTTCATGACAATTTGACGAAAGTGAGCGCGACACAATTTTTTATCCTCGCGCCTTTTTGGAGCTGCTGTACTTTAATTCTAGTTGCTTATATATCTATGCTATATCTATGTTGTACAAGGGGTTATAACTCGGTAGAGAGCGTTCTGGAACTTTTTTCTGTTTACGGTGATGACAACCATGGCAACCACTATACTAGCAGCAGATCATGGAGGTTTGGGATATTCTTGCTCTGCTACGACACTTTCGCTGTTATTTCTTCTACTTTTGCTACTGAGTACTACCGTAGCTAGTAGAGTAGTAGCTACGTGCTCTACAAGACGACTGTTTTGGATAATTTTTACTGTACGGAGTAGGCTCTACTAGTTACTCTGTAGCTAGTTGCTCCCCTAGCTAGCGAAGTACTGGCTGGTAGTCGAGTAGTACTCTAGTACTCTTCTACAAGGTACCTGGTACCATACTAGTAGTAGCTAAAAGTAGGAGTAGACTAGAGACTACTCGAGTAGCGCACAATAGTAGTGAATAGTCTCCTTTGTGAATGCTCAAATGAAGAAAGGGTGCGCGACCTATTTGCGCGTCTTCCTGGCGTTCTCTATTCAATTGTTTTGAATAATGTTAAGTGATGACCCTCAAAGGGCATGATCGAGGAGTGCAGCGAACTAACTTTTTTAGATCCGCACTTTCTATCAGCCAACAGCAGTGTAGACAGCATAGTACAATTAGACTGAACAACGAGTAAAAATCCCAAAACAATTATCTCTTGATCTGTTTAAAACAGATTGTTTCACCTTGCCCCCTTCTACTAATAATTACTTACTTGATACAATGGGCGGTGGCGGCTGGTGGTATGTTCCAAAGGTATGGACTGAAGTCGGAGACCTATTAGTTGAGGATTGATGTAGGATTGTGGGCCTGAATCGGCGTTTTCATTTTTTACAGACCAACTTGCAATCAACAAGCTTGTTTGCTTGCCCTCAGTGGATTATCTTTGCTGGCAGTGAGCATCTGCATTGATGTTTTGGTTGAGAATGTGCCACTGCTATGAACTCTATATCTTCAAAGAGCAACGTAATCATATCATGATTCTTACACATCTTGTCTGCTTTTGCTACTCTACCGAAAACTACTAGGTCTGGTCTCCTGCAGGAGGCTGGTGGTGCAATCCTCCGAACTGGAAAAGAAATACGGCTGTTGCTTACTTGATAGTCGGTGCGATGACAGCTTGCGTCTTTAAGATTTCTGCCGATAAGGAGCGTCGACCCATTCCTCCTCGCGTTCACATTCCATCACAATATTGGTGCAAGCATGCGAAGCAAGACGACCCTAGCCTTTCTTAAGGAAATGCATTAGCCTCTGTCGAGTGACGATCCACTAGAGAATGTATGGACGCTTTAGGTATCTAATCCCAAACTTTTAGACGCCTTTGCATCCTTCAGTCTTCTATTGTTTTCTATGCGTAGTGGTTAGTACAACAACAAACAGTCAATCTAGCAAATAAGTTGTATCGCAAAGTTCGTGATAATAATATCTAAAAAATCTCAAATTGACTAGTCTACCAGCTTGAATATAGAGCCGTTGTGAAAATTTAAGCAATAGCAGACGTAAAAATCATGTCACATCCCTGTCACACCCACACACCCAAACCTTTTAAGGCGGCAATTGCAGGAGGGAACGAGGAGCTTCACAAGGTTCGTCAACGTCGTCATCTGCCAATAGCTTTTGCACGACAGTAGCACGCGAAAGAGTAGGCTCGCATGGACTAGGTGCGCAGTCAGACACGAGCCCTTCTGGAACGATTTGGGTCGACTTTGCCGTGCCACTGGTAGTTATGTATGGTCCCCAGCTACTTAAAACCTGTTCGTCCGCTTGTTCTGGATCGGCGTCAAGAATATTCGCCGCAAAAGCTGCCGCAGCTTTTTCTCGTCTGCGCTCTGCCATGCGAGCAATTTTGTTTCGCACAATTTTTCGCCAGTAGCTGCCATCTTCATTGGGCTGGATGACGGTTACACTGCCTTCGATATCGTACATGAGTATCGCCTGATCTCTTTCTGCTTCTTCCTCACCTGGCCCAGCTTCCACTGTCGCTTCAACAACTGCAATCTTCTTGCCCACGAGTTCATCTTTCGAAACTACAAGGCCAAGCGGGGCCAAGGTAGACCTATCATATTCCAGCAACATGCCATTGCACATGCCGAGGACGCGACCCGAACTCAACCTCCACCATGCTCGATCATCTTCATGAACTGGTTTCTTGGCAAGGATAGCATAGCCCGCCTCTGCAACCCCCTTGATGTGATTCTCATCACCGACATGTGGTGTGTAGACCTTAAAGTAATCATCATGTTCGTAAGCTTCATCACCGTGGGCGTAGACGCCAACTTCATTTAAATCGTCTTGGTACGTAATAGTAGCATCGACGCGAACCTCCCCGTCTTTATCATGATCTACAGTGCAGACTTCAAATCCGTCCTTGTTCCCTCGAATCAAACGACTTTGCCGGCGGCCGTCCCTCGAGGTACCCTCCCTCATGACACTGGTTTGACAAAATACGCAGCTTCCTCTGCCTTCTCCTTCTGTTGGAAACGTAATGCTATCTTGGTAATCCTGACCAAGGTGAAAATGTCCAGATAGCCAAGCCTTGACGCAGCGATGCTCTCGTACAAGCTCAATGAATTTTCGGCACATGTCTTCATCTGAATGATTCAACCAACAGCAACCATTTACGACATGATTCTCTTGAAGCACTCGCAATCCAGATCCATTTGGGGGGGCATGTGAAAACACAATGACTTTCCAGCCTTCTTCTGCGGGGTGGGTTACCAGCAAATTTTCAAACCAGTCAATTTGCTCTTGATCAATGATGACCTCATGACTCGTGTAAGGGGCATCACGAAAAACAGTCGAGCACAAACCAATCAACAGGGTTTTATCGGCAATCTCCCGAAAAAATTGTGGAGTAGACTTGTTGTGAGCCTTGAGAAAGGCATTTAAGTTTTCTTCGTCCGTTTTAAACTCATCAATTCCCTCCAGATCATGATTTCCACCAACTACTTCATAAGGAACACGAAAACTGCTAAGGTAGGAGGAGGCAATCTCATGGCAAAGACTGGTCCCTGAAAACAATTCATCCTCGTTGTTTGGATTATGGTCACAGTATTTGCTTTCTCCCAGGTCTCCCAAGGAAACCATTGCTACATTGTCGGTTCGTTTGCGTTCTTTCTCCAGAACTTGCAGCCACTGTTGCCGACCGACCGTATAATCATCTAGCTTTCGAGGGTCGATATGAAGGTCACCAAGCACCCAACGGCAAAAGAAGATGGATCATCCTCGACTATCCTGTTCTCTTCGTTCTCGGAAGGAGCATTTCTATTGATGAAGTTGGATCTTAATGATGAAAGCCGATATTTTCCATATCCTGCTGCTCCCGCTGGTCCAAATCGAGTCGTCAGAAAGCCTTCCACGAAAAATAGGGTAAGGAGACTGCTCAGGGCGAAAAGCACGATTTTGTTGTTAGTTTGGCTGCTCATGCTTGAGTGGAAGATTGGATTATTCTGGTGGTCTTTGTTGATTAAAATTGAAAAAAGAACCCTGTTTGAAGTTTGAACGCTGTGTACAGTAGTAATTTGTTGAATGTTGAATTGTTCTTTTTGAAAAGGCGAAAAATCTTTGTTTGAAACCTCTTAGAATTTCCTTCTGTGGTGATGAGCATCTATCATGAATAGATTTCCATGATTCCGAGTCATGGGGCAGGTATCCAGAACAGCACAGTATGCAAGACGTAGTAGCGGTAGGCCTACTAAAGTAGCTAGGTCTAGCCTTCGTGAAACTCTGGAAGCGTTCAACTCCACCAGTAGCTGGCTGACTGATTATTATCCTATGGAAGACCAAGAGACTAAAAATCTGCAGATCTCTGCAGATCTGCCGTGGATACCTTGTATATTATAATCCTGCTGCTTTGCCCTAGCTAGCCCACCATTACGGAGATCAGTTGAACGCGCACTCACTTCCATGGAGTCACAGGAGATAGCGTTGGCAGCATCCTTGGCTGGTCAGGTGCTTCTACTGGAAACCCCTTATGTTGGTCAATGGGCTGATGCTTTAAAAAAAAAAATGAACATCTAATTTACGGGGATCACAACTATGGCGCCCGCAGGGCGCCAAGGTCACCCGAAGGCAACCATTGGCACCCCGAAGGGTGACATAGTTGATCACAACCGGACCACACCCTCCATGG
>Ga0100391_1002080_pt1 | contig 21535 bp, 12 predicted proteins | sample CryGeymeta201515_FD_81541 | JGI IMG/M metagenome (GOLD analysis project Ga0100391, IMG submission 81541) | Groundwater microbial communities from Crystal Geyser aquifers in Utah, USA - Crystal Geyser metaG 2015-15 | ecosystem: Environmental > Aquatic > Deep subsurface > Groundwater | place: USA... | reverse complement strand
CTTTATTAGGTCGTGTGCCTATGCCTGCTTCCTATCCACACAGAGACACTAGTCTAGTTTACTCCTATTATCATAATATTTATCTATGAATATCTAATAGTCTCCACACTAGCTTTTTACGTTCGAATGACCGCTTGACTTGCTTGGCTGGACGATAAAAAAGAGATAATAATAATAAGATGTCTACTAGACTACTAGCTAGAGTAGTTAGCTAGTAAACAAGTGAATAATAAAAACAGGGAAGCAATCATCTTAAACTTACTCTGCTGTGTTGCTGCAACACACCAGCCAGCTAGCAAGCTAGCTACGAGTAGCTAATAAAGGTTTCTTACGACAGGCTAAGAGACAGAAAAATCAAACCAAGATGGGTAATTCCAGTTCAAGTTCCAGTCACAGACATCGAAATCGAAATCGACGGCGAAGCAGACGGGACATTACGAGACAACCAACAGTAAGAGTAACAGCAGCAGCGGCGGCGGCAGAAGAAGAACGAGGAGGAGAACAGGTTTTACATAATGATTCAGAGCAACCACAACTACAACCACAACAGCAACTACCAGAGGCAGCACCCAATAGTGGTTCAACGATAACAACTACAACAATAATGTCTGTGTCTGATAAAGTCAAATTAAAACAACAAGTTATTGCTCATTTACAGTCCATGAAAAAATATCCCAATCGTTTAAGGACTCAAAAGAAGGCCCTTTCCAAATTGAGAAAGCTTTGTCAACCTGGCGATGGAAAGAGCAACAACAACAGCAGCAGCAGCAGCAGCAGCAGCAGCAGCACTGGTACGGGCAGTGCAGAATACGTGTGCGAATTACTCTTGCTGTCCAAATACAACGGTCTCAACCAAATAATAGATGCTGCTACAAGAATCCATGGCAAACGAAATGCCAAAATACAAACAAATGCTTGTAAAATAATTCGAGCATTGGCAGTATATGAACAACAACACGAAAATGAACAACAACAGCAACAACAACAACAAGTCGAAACCAATTGTGGAAATAATAATGATGGTATCAGCAGCAACGACAACACGGACAATGCAAATACAACAACTAACAATAATGCCATGACGACGGCTGTTGGTACAATGCCGTCGCCTTCTCTTTCTTCTTCTATTTCATGTTCTTCTGGTGATTCTGTTCAGGCGCACAAACAGGAAAAAGAACAAGAACAACAACCAGAAACAGTAATACCGACAATCAGCGCAGCATCGTTGGTTTTGGATGCCATGAAGAATCATAAACGCAATCCCAGTGTTCAATACAATGCATTGATGGCGTTGATTCAGTGGGGTAGTAGTAGTAGCAGTACTCCTGCCGCTGATGAAAACAACAATAACAAAAGTAAAAAGAGTAACGAGACCACAAAAAAGAATGCACAACACATTTTGATCGAACAGAATTCGATCGCACTGGTCGAATTGGGAGCCTTGGATGTTATCTGGACTACTTCCATGTTGAATTCGTGGCACGAACATAATGTGATATTGCAAGATCGAGCTCTCAAAGCGTTGTTAGTGTTGGCATTACCAACAGACAATCGTTCGGCATATGTTGCCGCTCTTGGATGGAAAGCGCTGTTAACGACCATGAAGAACCACACGACCAATACCAAGATCATTACCAAGAGTCTCAAGGTGTGTCGGTTTATTGCAACCGATTATCCACAAGCAGTGGCAAAACGAGGATTGGCTACTATATTGCAAATCATGAAACATCACGATATGGATGCTCCTGTTCAGCGACATGGATGCTCTGTCATTTTAGCCTTGGCATCACACGGCAATTGTCATGACGTTTTGTGGAAAACGGGTAGTGGTAGGGATGCTGTTTTGAGAGCCATGAGACAACATACCACAGACGAAGGTATTCAAAAAACAGCCATTTTGGTTTTACAACGACTCCCGGCACAACAACCTAGTATCACTGGTAACCCAACAACGACGATAACAACGACAACATCTGCCGCTGCTGCCGCAGCCAGAAGTTCTTCGACCGCAATATCTGCCACTGCTCCCACTCTGAATACGCATCCATCGACGGATACCAACGATGCTATCATTTCCGGTTTGGAAGCCATGGTGGCTAGACTGATTGATCCTACTACACCAACGTCTGCCATAACGAATATTTTCAAAGGCTGGATACGATTATCCATCGAAAGTCACACGACCAAACTCGATATCATTGCGGCCAAGGGTGTAGAAGCTATCATTCAAGTCATGGCGCGGCACACCGAGGCAGCGAGCTTGCAGCGTTACGCATGTCAAACCTTGGCTTCCTTGACGACTCTGAACGAGACCAAACAATTGTTAGCCAACCATGAACAAGGCATACCCGTTATTGCCACGGCCATTCAACAACATACCACGGCACAAGCAACCCATTTGGTTGCCTTTCATGGCATTGTTGCCTTGGAGCGACTGTCGCAATTGACCGACAATCACGATAAGCTGGTTGTCTGTCCCACAGTATTACCAGCTCTGGTACGTGCCATGCTTACGTACCACGACCACGTTGCACTCCAACAAATGGCATTGAACACCATCAACAAGTTAGCTTCTATTTCGTCGTCACGGCAGCACCCTCGTCGGCGGCGTGGTGGTTACAAATTGCCAATACTTCAAGCGGGAGGACTCCAAGCAATTTTGCAAGCCATGGCCAATCATCCGACCCATAAACACATTCAACGAAATGGATGTATGGGGTTGATGCATTTACATCACAAGAAATCGAGCGTCTTTATGGTCGAAAAGGGTGCGCTAGAGGCACTGCTAGCGTCCATGGAATCGAATCCATCTCACGCGGGGATTCAAATGGCAGCATTGCGTGCCATTGTTGAAATCACAAAGTACAATCGTCATTTGCAGTACTGGGTTCTGACAATGGACGGTCTACCGCAATTGATAGGTTCTGCTCGAACGCATTCCAGCAATACTCATTTGCAAGAACTGGTATTTACTCTGCTTCTCAAGTCGACGCAACACTGTAATTCGAATATGCAACGCCGGCTCGTCCAAGCTGGTGGTATCTCTACAATCATGACGTCCATGAGAGAGTACCATCCAACAAACGCCAGCATCCAGTCCGCGGGTTTTCGAACCCTCTCCAATTTATCCAACAGCCCAAGAGACGGCGCCACTATTTACAAAAGCGGTGGTTGGAAGGTTATCCGAAATGCAGAACGGGTCTGCTTTGAGGATCCCTTTGTGAAAAGATACGCCTTTACCTTGCTCGTCAAACTGGTGGTGATGTTCTTGTTACACTTGTTGCTGTGGCTCCTTTCTAATTTGGTATAAGAGAAAAAGTCGACGACAAACAGACTGAGATAATATAATTTATTGTACTTCATGTCGTCTACAGACTCTTTTCGTGTGAAATCGCAGCTGGTTTAATCCGCTTTGTGTGTATACTGGTGTGCCTGTGAAGATGCCTTCTGCTGCATCCTCTAATTACTTTAAATGAGGTGCCCAGAGACAATAAGACTCCTTTCGAGAGAGTGTGAGACAAGCAAAATTATATTTGCAGAGAGGTATACCAGGAATGTTGCTGCTGCTTCTGAGGCTTTTTCAAGCTTCCGAGACAGCTTTTGAAAAGTATCTTTGGTGTGGTAATTTTTTTGTATGCAATCTGCAGAAAGCTGATTCAGCCTTCCTTGCGCCGCGTCGTTTGGGACCTCTTTTCCTGTGCCATGTCGAGACATACATTTCCATTCGTCAAATGAGAACCGCTATTCTTGCCAGGCCATCTACATATTAGCCATCTAAGCAGTCACGCCAACTCTTTCAAAGCTTGACAATGGAAATCCTCTGTATTTTGTATCGCCTGTATTTTTTATCTCCTTGACGACATTAGCCTTTAACCGATTGCAGTAAGCACTCCGTGTGTAGTAAATTATTCTTGGGTCGTGTCTTGAGCTGTTCGTGCAACCAGTACTCGAACAGACCTCGGGAGATCGACAAACAACCAAACATTGCAACGTCGCTGACTAACGATCTTTAAATGCTCAAAAATTCTTCCAAAATGTCACCATTAATAGTCTGTCGGAGTAAATTGGTGGTCGTTCGTTGCAAGGTAAGTCCATCCAGAGACTCGTCTAATACTGCGTAAACGGAGACGTCCGAAAAAATGAGGATGCAGCTGCTTTGAAATCCGCAAGGGTAATCGGTCGCATCGGCTATTGTGACATCGACTATATAGTTACAATCATTTTGAGACTGAGGTTGTCGACTTTCGGCCGCAATCAAGTGCTGTTTCTTGCCTCGCGGCTTTGCTACGTCTGCAACCGTATCGCTACAATTAAAACCATCCAACAAGGAATAATCTAAAGCAGCCTCCAGATTTCGTACAATCCCACCGTTGCGATTGTTGTCATTGGTATCGGGTGCTAAAACGTCGGCGGCGGTGAATCGGTTTGGAACACGAATCAAAAACTGAAAAGGAAAAAGAATCTCCAAAAAGGGATACCTCATGAGCTGATTGCACAGTACCACGTTCCTGTCTTGCTGCCCTTTTGCGGCAGCTTCTTGTTGTTGCAAAGTTAACTGAGGTGGTTGACTGATACAATCTTCGCCGGAAGAGCAACTAGCGCTGAAGAAAATCATGGATAAGAACAGCGGCAACGCCGTGAATGTCTGAGCTTGAAATGTGCCTTGAGAAAGGGCTTGCAAGAACTCTACATATTCCTCTTCTGATACACGATTATTACCCGACGAATAGGTGTCCAACAAATTCAAACAATGTTGAGTAAAGGCTACTGCTGCTGCTTCCGATGCAGCTCCAGCATCCGCACGAGTGGCTATAATGGCTCGATCTTGCGTAAAACCATCCTTGTGCGTCGCTTCTATTCTTGCTGCATCGGACGTGTCGAGTTCGAGCTGCAAAGCAGCAACCTCTACATTCATGTCATTGGTTTGGGAAGGAAACTCCCAATATACATCTCCTTTTTCTTCTGCAACTGCTTGTGCCATGCTCTCCTTTTCTTGTGGTACCCTGGCAGAAGGAATGTCGTTGCTGTTGTTGTCATGCTGCCAATCTGCTGAATCATTAGTGCCATATTCCGCGGTAACTTTCCGACGTCGAAACGATTGTTGCCTCGTTTGAATCATAAAAAATCCCGGGAAAAGAATCAACAGAATGAAAGCTAGCGACAGTGCAATTGTTGTTGCTCTCATAACTGCCTGTTCGGCGTTTTGATGAATCCCACTTCTTTGAAAAAAAAACCTCAAGCGAATTATTTTTATTATATCTTTCAGTCGTTTGCGTCCTGATTCCAATCAAGAAGAATGACGCGCCTCTGCAGCAGGGGGGCTAATACACCTGAACGGGATAACGCTAAGTGCAGAGATTTGTAATTAACATGAACTGTGGAAAGCAATGTTATATTCTATAGTTTTCGGTTCTCGGTTCTCGGTATGTTGTTTTGAGAACTGAAGCTTTATTAGGATTGGATGGAGACCTTTTGTGACCGTTGGATTTGAAGCCAAACTGTTCTTTTTATAGCAATTAACGCCAAAACCCGAAGCTCATAAATATTGGGCATAAACCTTGCTCAGGTCTGGCTACAATACTAGCTAGCTAGTCTACTGGCTTCAGTAGAACCCTACCAGCACCACCAGCCAGGTTCCAGTACAACTGTAAAAAATGTCGACTACCACTCGTACCGGTTACTAGACTCCTAGTAGTATAGCACTAAACTAGCAGTACTACTAGCTAGTACTCCTACTATTAGCTATGCTACCGCAGGCTTGCGGACGTTTAAGCTATCAACAGGTAACTATCGCAGTGCAGGTAGACTACTGTAGTAGAGTGAGGCTGAAACTTAACTTTAGCTGACTCTTCCAATTTAAGGGATTTGTTATCACCAAATTCGAGACACACCAAATCTTGAGTTTAAGCACCAAAATCTCGAGTTTTGGCCTTAAAAAACTTCAAAATCTCGAGTTTTGGCATGAAAAAACTCGAGATTCGGTGAAATGCAGTGAACCATAACCATTTTTTCACCTTTTAATCACTGTTCTTAATCACTACCATGTGACATCTGATGGAATTGGTCATTTAATATCAACTACTAGTAATATCACTGCATAAATGTTAAGTCAGCTGGAGGCTTTCTGGCCTCAGGATATATTATTTTGATCGTTGGTGCGCCCTGTAGGTCAATAAATGATTGTCAAAATCCAATAGTAAAAAAAAAATTGAACATCTAATTGAAAATCCAATAGTAAATAGATACCAGGTAACAATGATGGATGCTGGAAAGCTCTCATCAAGAGCTGTCCATTGCACTACTTTTTTTGGTGTTTGAGACCTTAATGCTTCCAAAATATTTCTTATTGCTACAGGATTGATCCGATGGTGGTGTCATCCTGAGCAACTTTACCTGTACCTGCTGCCTCCTGGTAGTAGGCTTCAGACGATGACTACAAGAAGTAGTATTGGGCCAGCATTCTTTCTGAAAAGAGGTGCACCAAAATCTTGAAGCCATGATAACTCTTCATTTGGTGCAACTGGCTGGCCTTGCCTACTCCTGAAAATCAATTTGACACTGCTGTTAAGCCAGTTTAAACTAAAGGTTTTACTTTTAGCCACCAGTTTCCCGTCACACTGTACTTAGGCATTCACTGAGTAAAGACTGCTGCTTGTAGCACCTCGTAGAGTTTCTACCCAGCTTCCTTTTACTGTCGTGCTACAGTACCATGATTACAACCGCGTACTACTCGAGTATTCTACTAGTAGTAGTACTACTAGTAGTAGTACTACTACTATCACAGTAGCTAGAGGTATGGTATTACGTAAAATTAAGCTTGCTGAATGCCACCATGTAAGACCTGGTACTACTGGTAGTTGTTACTGGTACTTATTCTATTTATTTTTGGTAGTCTTATTTGTGGCGCTTTTAACTGACTAGACTACCCGAGTAAATTAAATACTCTATTCTAAATTGCTACAGTACTAGTTTTGAAAGGGCTGTACTCTAGCTAGTAGTCTATCTACTAGTAGTTCTGCTAGATTTTTTTTTTACCTGCATACCTTCACCCTTCACCGCTCCGGATTCATACATACTCTAGCAGCCAAGGCAAAAAGACAACCAGGGATGCAAGCACAAAATGCTTGGGATACGTCAACATTCCTCGACTTTTCTGAGTGCCCGAGTACTTTTCCTGTGCCTTTTGGGTTGTAGAATTTTTCTGGACGTGAGTTCAAAATTCCCGGTAGAGCAGTTCAAAGTAGGAAGAGTTCCAGTACAAAAGAGGACGGCTGCAAACTGCATGGAAGCCCTTCGTAAGAAGCGGGAAAGAATGCGGAAAGATTATGCCGAAAAGCAAGCTGCTTACGGACTGTCGGAGCTTGAACTGAAGACAAGCTGGGCAACCAAATCTGGAATTTATTCAGATGAAAATATGCAAAATCTAACAATCGACTGTAATTTGTACCAGGAATCGGATAATCGACACATCTACTTTCTACATATACACAAAGCGGGCGGAACGTCTTTCTGTGCAGCCGCCAGGGCCAACTATTATTTTGCAAATTTTGAAGAAGATTGCAATGCTGCCTATCAGGGACAGTGCTGTGGAGGAGATTCCATTGAGGCTCACGCAGAGTTTGCAGAAAAAACTCCTTACAAGTTTGTGGCCAACGAATGGCCGATGTACGATACCATGGATTCTCAGAGATACCGGTACGTCGTGCAACTGCGCCAAAGCAGCGATCGCTATAAATCACATTACAAGGTTGACAAGTTTGTGTTGCAGAAAAGGATCCCGACATTCAACCAGACGTTCGACGAGTGGCTTGGATTGCAACCCGATAATTTCAGTATGCGCATGATCTGTGGTGAGAGGTGCTTGAAGCGTCCCAAGTTCCAGCTAACGAGAGATGATTTTAACTACACAATTGCACGTCTTAAGAGGTTTGACAACATTGTTTTTTTGGAAGACTATGAGCGCAGCTACAGCCGCTTTGCATCGGAGGTTGGATGGGAGGCGAAGCCCGCACCCACGAACACCTTCCTGACCAAGACTGCCAAGCAGGCCGGAAAGATGATTTCTGACACGAACTCAACAAACATTGTCCCATCGTCATACACAGCATTGGATGACGCCATCTATGACTACGCAAAAAACGGCATGGCTGTAGATCCAGGTGCAAATGCAGATGCTGTCTGGTCAGCAAAACATAAAAAAAGTCTCGAGCAATACTTTGATCCAGGTGCAGCGGGAAGGCAGCTAGACTGTGTCACAGCTTGCTGCCATAAATGTAGCTTCATATTTCTTTGGGGGGAATACATGAATAAACTATTAGCTTCAGACCCTTCACCAGGAAAACGAGGATAGAACATGGTTGTGTGGTTCTATGAATATGCAATGCGATGGCTGCTGTAATCTTACGATTCCGGGACCATTGTCCCCTTGAAAATGAGCGGACCTTTGTGATGTAGAGTATGTGCACATTTCTCAGAAATCGCACTTTTTAAGTCTTTATCCAAAATTCTATTCAAACGTCACTGCCAAACTACGTACAGTACATGATTGAAGAAAGAAATGCGGTCCTTGCAGTATCTGCTTTATAGAGCAAACTGCGCTTCTAAAGCATGCATCTTTTTTGTGTCGCTAAATCTCAGGCGTTGGACAGGGGAACGTCATCGTGTGTTACTCGCAGCCGCACTACACCGCAATAAGTACTTAACTAAAATCCGTACAGCGCCCTTTGCGTTCCCAATCTCCATAACGAGTAGGTTCCAAGAGTCGACCACCTCGTGTTGGTCCTCCCCATTCAGGCTTCTTCGTATCCATAGATTCATGAGGCAAAGTCCATCGTTCTTCCATGGGAAAATCTTGTTTGTCTTGTTCACGAATATCGCCGGTGGCTGCTTTCATGTCCTCGCGCGTCACTCTCATGGTGGTAGTAATTTCTCGAATGGAAGTGGTTTTGGCGGCCGTGTCGACGATTTTGTTATTTTCGGGAACCGAAGCGCTATTACTACTCGTCGACCACCAGAAGGATCTAGCTGTCGCGTTGCGGAAGGAAGAAGCTGAGCGAGAGAAAACCCGCGCGGTTGTGGTAGACGTCATCGTACAAGGATAGCCTGACTGTTTTATAAATTACGCGAAGTGTTTGTAGAATACAATAAGTTGAAACTGTGGGTATCATTGCAGTATTTGGAACCGTTTTGCAGACTTCCAGAGCAGTCTAAAGTACGTTTTATCAAAGAATGAAGGTCGCGCTGATTCACTCATTCTTGCTTGTACAGGGGATGTGACTCATCTTTACTCTACCGTAGCTTTTAGTACTGGTAGTAGGAACGGGAACAGAATCCAAACGTGGGTTTCGATGCAGAACGAGTTCCCCCTAATGGTAGTGTCATTTTCTAGCTTTTGGACATGAACAGGTGACTGTGCATTAGCTAGACTACGTACTCAAGTGGCTAAGTTGAAATGTACCCGTTCGCAACACCAAGCAAAACAAAAGATAATTTCGTGCAGCTAAATTCAATTGTTGCAGAATTCTCGCTCTGGAAGAAGGATGACTTTGTGGATAAAAAAGTCTGACTGTGGTCATTATTTTAAACACAAGTTACCTCGTCACGAACGATGCACTGCAGGGGTCTTCTGCATCTTTTATGGTAACAATGCAACACTCGTCGATTACCATCACGGTACATGCGGCTGTGTTGCAGTATCTTTGAATCGCAATAGTAGAAGAAACGTATTTATATAATTTACATGTATGTACATACTCCCTGTCATTGTTTGCGTATTTCTATTCCTTCAACGAAGGCCACAACAACATCTTGGCCCTGTTACGACACTTCAAAGGAGGCTGCCTGGTCCCATTTGTATGTTTGGGCTCAAATGCGGCCGACCAGTGTATCTATTCTTGATGCTGGCAGTTGCGGCCGCCGTTTTGGGCGGCTGTGCAAGGGAGGGTTTACTGCTCGCAGTAGATGTGGTCGTCGTTTTCGGGCTCGTTCTTGTGAGCGGTCTCACAGTAGCAAAAATAGTATTATCCAAAGGTCCGGTATTGGCAACGCAAATAGTTCTCGTGGATCCTGACGACGGTGTTTCGGTAGAAGTACGGAACTGCGTGAAAGAGTCAACTTCTGCAATCTTTTTGATCTTTCCATTCCCTTGCATCAATTCCACTGTTGCGATAATGGCAGTGGCATTTTCATTTCCCAAAATAATTTCCATTTCTGTTACATCTTCAGGAACGGTGAAGTAACCAAAATCCTTGCCCTTGATCACAGTGGCTCCGGATTGGTCGTTGTCAACATACATTTTCGATGTGGCAATCTTCACCGTCGATTGCTGGTCTTCCTTCTGCTTGCGACTTTCTATACCTCGACTTGTTACACTTGGTTTCCTGTTGGAGCGTTCCTGGGCAAAGGGTTGATGAGGTTTTTGGCGATTAGATGCAGGACCCTGGTTTTGATTGAGAGGACTCAGGTCTTGACGAAGAGGGAATCGTTCTTGTGGATATTGAGGATACGGTTGAAGATCCTGACGACCATCATTTTGGCTTCCATCATTCCTACTACCCCGACCAATGTTGTTGTTACTTGTCGAGATACGAGAACGTTGCTGATCGAAACGGCTACCAGGATTCATCAACTTGACACGACCTTTTTGGCGTTCCTCTGGTCGAGTATGCATGACGGGATCGTAAAAACGGACATCGTTCTTCTTGGAAATACGAATTTTGCGAGGATCTTTAGTGAGCTCTTCCTGGGGATTCGGAGGTGGCATATCTCGGTGAGCCGGTGGTGCCGGTGATGATCTCCGCGGCGGCGACGGTTGATTATTTGGATAGCGATATTCATCACCCATGAAGGAATTAGACCTGGATCCTGCCAACCCGTTAGCAGCAGTAGGACCACTTCCAGTTCGATAGTTCCATGTGTGTGGCACCTGTTGCTGTTGATTTTGATACATTTGGTTGGACATTCCCATTGTAGAGAAAGTTTCACGAACCGTATACGGATCCATATCACCTCCGTAAGGATCTCTAGATTGTCCATACGGCATTTGATTTCGTTGAGTTGCCCCTTGTTGCTGATACGACGACTGCCGGGCTGCCGAAGACGGGCTAGTCGTCGACTGTGAGAATCCTGGGTATTTCGTTGGATTTCCTTGCTGGTAGGAATCGTTCGAGTACATGGTTGGCTGTCCTTGTTGTTGGGTTGGATCCACGGGATACTTGGCTGTGTGTGGCATTGGCTGTCCTTGTTGTTGGTATGGATCCACGGGATACTTGGCGGTATGCGGCATTTGTTGACTCTGCTTGTAGTAGAAATCTTGTGGTTGTTGTCCATACGAGTAAGGCGAACTTTGTGGTTGCTGTCTGTTTTGAGTGCCTGTATTTGACGGTGCGTAATACTGCTGAGATCCTGTGGATGATGTCTGTACCGGTTGATAGGGTGGTGGTGGTGGTGGTGGCGAACGCTGAGATCCTATGGCTGCTGTTTGTTGTTGTGGACGCAAGTGTTGCGGATACGGTTGTTGCTCACCCACAGATTGATTGACAGGAGGAGGCTGCTGCTGACTGTTGTATTGATTTGCGGAATGCTGTCGTGGTTGATTTTGGGACTTGTAATAGGATTCTGACGGAGGTGATTGATACGAACCTTGTAGAGGATGAACCGTATTATAGCCCCCTTGCATCATTAATGGATCCTGGTATGCTGAGCTTGATGCTGTTGTCGTTGCTCGTTGGGATGATCGTGGATATCCTAACTGTGACATACCTCTCGAAGGAGGCTGCTGTTGCTGAGTTCGGGAGTAATATTCCTGCTTGGATTGTTGCCCCTGCACATATGGTTGATATTGTTGGTCAGATATCGGCGGAGGTGGTGATTGGTATTGGCCAGATGGGGGAGCTTGTGACTGATAATAGTGTCCCTGCTGTTGTTCTGGCATGAACGATTGTTGTTGATTCATTGAGGGTGGAGTATAAGGGTACGACTGCGGACGAGGAGGAGAAGGAGACGTCTGTTGTTGTTGCTGATGCTGCTGTGGAAAGGGTGGTCCAGCAAGATCATCATACCTGGAACGTCCATTTGGTTGTTGTTGTTGTTGTGAAGAAGAAGAAAAAGGATTACTGATCGCATTACCTATGGATCCTCCCGGTCCGAGAAGATCATCGTAGCTGAATTTTCTTCCTCCTCCTCCTTGTTGTTGTGACGGTGGTTGTTGATATTGTTGTTGATTTTGATGTTGTGTATTTCTTTCCATTTCCTTTTTCATCTTGCTGGGATTCTTCGCTGTATCGATGGCTATCTGAGTGTTCTGGATCAGTTGATCTTTATTCACTCGTCGCAGTGGCCCGAGGGCAGTCGTTGTCGAAGAAGAAGAAGAGGAACAACTGCCGCTGGTGTCTACAACAACGAACAAATTCTTGGTTGCCGACTTGGGAGCAAACGCAAGAACCAAGGCCGGGAGAAGCAAGAAGACTACCAACGTCGACAATGCTCTGGTTGATCTATTCGTCCCCATCATCATCATCATCATCATTATCATCATCGTTATTCTTTAATTTTTTGTCGAGAGAAGATACCGAGTACTAGAGCCAGGTTCTAATGAGATGTGAGTTGAGCTAAATAATTACTCGAGTATAATGATATGCTGAGTGCTGAAGAAGTCCTGGAAGAATGAGCCAAAGTAACAGAAGTCTTTTCAAAAGTGACATAACTATGTGGTACTAGTACCAGGTAGCTGCTTCTGGTGTACGGAGTACCAGGCATTAGTAGTAGAATACTACCTGGTACCAGGCACTAGCTACTTCTGGTGATGCTCTACTACTGCTAGACTCTAGTAGTTGAATGATAGGTGGGTTGCAAGGTGTTCGGTGTCTCTCCAATCATGCTAACGTTGCACTTTACTAAAAATGAATGACGTGGACCCATGTGTTCTTTTGATTCTCAATTCTGAGGAGTGAATGTGCTTCTTTTGAACCACTGCAGTTTTCGCACAAAAATAAAGTGAGAACATTCTTTCAGGACCGATACGCGCGCTTCATCCAATGAAGAGGTCCGCCCGCCGAACAAGCGTTTCCTTCCCATTTGAAAATTACTCTTGCCAAAATGGGCCACAAAATAATAAATTTTAAGTAAATCCCGACAAATAATAATAATAATACATTGTTTTATAATAATATTATTATACAACAGCCCACCGCTTGGTCACAAGTCACAACTAATAAAAAGTAGTTACCACAACTGCGATAAATTCATTTATCGTTTATACTGTACACAAATTGATAAAGTTCATAAAACAACATTCTATCAAAGATGATGATTCGATCTTTCGGTCTTTTGGTGGTGGCAGTTTTGGTTACCTCCAGCACTGCCAGCACTTCTGCTGAGCAACGACAACAATCGCAGCAGCAGCAACAACAACAGCAACAAGATCCACAAGAACATCGACAATTGCAAGCATCGACCGGTATTAACTTGTGTGCAGCGTACGATATTGTGGTTCCATTGATCAAAGATGGTGTAAAAAATTGTGCTTGTGATGGACGTACCATCAAATGCGATTTTAACAACGTCTGCACTAGTAATAGAAGCAGCAACAACAACAGCGGTGCATCATCGTCGTCGTCGTCGTGTGCTGATCTCGATATGGAAATTGATTTTTCCGTAGAAGGACAGGAAACCATCACGTACACCAGTACGTACGCTAATGCCAATTTGAAACCCGTCGAAATCGTATTGAATGTCGCCCAAGATGTTTCCAGTATTGAGAGCTGTACTGCCACGTATGGTGGCGAGACTTGCGAATGCGAAGTTTGTGGTGGTAACGGTGACGACAACAGCAACAGCAGTGATAGTGGCATCAATGTTGACTGTGGAGCCTTGGCCGAAGGTGTGACTACGGGTACGTGCCTACCGGTCGATGTCGGTAGCTTTGAGGCCTTTATTCCATTTTTGGAAGATCAAGGCAAGGTCATTGCTGGAGTGCAGAGTGAGGAAGCGGCAGCTACTGATTCTGGTGCTGCTACCGCTACCGCTGCCTCTACTACTATGATCATAGGTGAAATCGTGGCTGCTGTGGCCGTTTTCATGGCTCTCTAAAAAAAAAAGCACGGGAAATGTTTTCGCGCAAGTCACAAAACAACATCAAATCGTAACCTCTTCTGTATGGATCGAGCACAAAAGTATATTTTGATGGTGGAACTAATGAGCGCAGAAAACAATAATTGAAACAAAAAATAGTATATGTCGTTTCTGGTATAAAATAAAGCCTTTTTGATCCCCATTTTACTACGCATATAAAAAAAGTCGTGCCATTTCATTTTCGAAATGTTATTAAGAAAATTGATCGCTTACCAGACCATAACTTGCGGTACTCATAATCAAACTCTTTGGAGTAATATCAGATTGAGAAAAGGTCAAATAATAAATATCAACAAAACAATAACAAATATCGCACGTTCCTCCTAATCAGTACAACTACTAGTAGATCTACTGGGAGAAAAATACAAGAGTCTATTCTGCTAGCATACTATTATTATTTTCCAATTCATTCGAGAATGACCTAGTATTACTGCTGCAATATTTCATTCGTTGCAAGAAGAAGATTTTGGAAGCATGGTTTGCACACGAAACAAGCTACAGTACTAGTGTCTGCCTTCAAACGTCCCAATTTCCTTCATCTTGCTATCATGCCACAGAAAGATCGATTTCTTACATATCGCGGAGAGAAATTGGTTTCTATAGCTAGATCCAGTCTGCAAGTACTACTAGTATGACTGTACATAACATTCGCAGTTTCTATTTTCGTGTCAATTTTGACCTTCGAAACCGCGTTGATTCCTAACACTACTGCAGAAACCTGAGAACATGAGCTACCAGGGTATTTCTGTAAAAAACTTGCATTAATTTTGCTTTCAAAAGGTTTCCCCAGCGGTCCTTCATAATAAAGAGGAGCATTTGTTGTTGCCTGACCTGTAATTTCGTCAATTATTTTAATGGTTGTATACATTTCGAGAGAAAAGTTTGTTGTACTGTAACGAAGACTTCATTGAATTCGCAAACCAGGAGAAATTCGCTACTACAATCCCACCGCGTGCTCACACACACTCATGCTGTCAAAGTCTGCGTCCTCTCTCTCCAAGACAATAGTCACAACAGTATCACCGCCGAAGGATGCTTCTTCGACCTTGACCTTACGAATCTGGAAGTCGCGACGTCTCTTAATTTGTTCCTTGGTCTCCTTTTTCACTGGTTTCTGCACTGCCAAAGCTTTGGAATTGGTCGATCCGTGTGACATACAGAGAACTGCAGCAATAATAGATATCCAAGGCAATCTGCTAAGAGAAGGGCAAGCGTTCCAAACCAAAACGTTGTCACAATCAGATGTCGATGATGGATTTAATAGTAGTCGATCTGCGGCTACTGCTGTTGCTACTGGTAGTGGCGCCAAATTCGATCATCACAATGGTAACATGTTGGTAACCGAACAAAATAATGAGGTTCCTGAGGGCATCGTTCAACAGCAGCAGCAGCAGCAGCCTGCACCTCATCCTGTGACCTCGGCAACTCCACTGTCTGCATCCATGAAAGGAAGCGAGAGGAAGCGATGCGCATTTTGCGATAGTATCGCTCGAGCCGATAATCACACGGCACCTGAATCCTTCATCAATTACACTGCACTCTGGGACCACGTATGGACTCCCTTGACAACCATGCCAATGATCCGCCGTTCTCGGAAAAACATCGGTAACGTAGGTCGCTTGCAGCACTTCCTCAAAAAACTGTGTCGAGGAGAATCGACCAATATACTACTCATTGGTGGAAGCAATTGTGTTGGTGCACAGCTTAGATCGACCGCTCCAAGATTTCCGGGTCTCATCGAAAATTGGCTCAATACAGTGTTCCCCGTACACAATGGCACCCGGAAGCATCGGGTGCATAACCGTGGAGCCGGTGGTTGTGGAGCCTGTGTCTTTAGTTCCAACTTGCCAAGTTATTATGAAATGGCATCACCACAGCCAATCGATGTGATTCTGACGGAGTTTTCCGTTAACGACGGGCTGGAGGGGCTGCCACCGGACAATCCAGAGCACCGACAATCACGATTGTGCTTTGAAGCCCTGGTGCGAACAGCCTTTGCCCACAGTCCTCATCTGGCAATTGTTCCGATTGAGCTTGCAAACCAGCAAACGCTCTTCAATGGCGTTGCATCGCACCATGACATATCTTCCTTTTATGGGCTGCCCGTCATTTCTTGGAGGGATGCAATCTTTCTCGATATGCGGTCTGGTATTGGTCCCAAGTTTGACGGCTTGGAGGCGGCAGGAGAGAATCCGATGGCAATACTTAAAAGTAGCAACTTTTCTGACGATGGCTACGACAACCCTTCTCTTTGGGTAGACCATCGTCACCTCAACGTCTGGAGCCATGGCGTTGTTCTCGACGCGTTCGTTTATCTGATACAGAAGGAGTTGAGTCAATCAGAAATCGTCGAACCGGGAAAGCCTCCAACTGCGTGGCTTCCTTACGAAACCACGAAATGGGGAGAGGATAAGCTTCTCCGAACCCAACGGGGACATAACACAATTTCTGGGCCTATAGCATTAGTAGAAGCGGAGGGGCCATCTTTTTACCGATCAACAGTTGTAAAAACGGGCTGCGATCCCAATTTACATTGGTCGTACACAAGCTTGAGACCAGAGCAATACAGGACTGACTCGAAATACAAAACCGAGGAGCAGTTTAAACGAATGTGCAACTTTGAGCCCATTACAAAGACTGCCAATTTCAGCTTCTACGAGGACCGTCCCAACAAGCCTGGTTGGATTTCCAATGCCTCGACTCCGCAGAGAATCACCTTCGAAGTTCCATTGCCACGATTGCCCAACCGAGAGCTTGGTTATAAGCATTATTCAATCCGATTGGGATATTTGAGATCGTACGAAAACATGTGCCGCTTTACGGTTTCTCTCGACGGATTGAACGAGTCGAAAACTCTAGATGGCTTCTGGGATAGGCCACGCTCGACCAACGAAGAGACTGAAGTCGGCATCGTTACCCGGGGTGTGAACGTTACAGTGACCACCCATCCTGACATCGCAAACCACAAAACAAAGACTAAAATAGTATGGATTCGAGCAGTTGGAACAAAATCGTAATAATTGAACTCAGTGGTGTCACTAAAGAAAATTGCAATTGTCCAACGCAGCTTAGTCGGACAGAAGCAGCACACCTACTGCTGTCTCAAAAGTGTACTAGTACAGTACTTTATGTATATTTGTGTGTTACATGCGTTATCTGTATAGACTTTGTAGACCGAAAGGTAAAAGAAATGGACAATGCCAATCTAACTTGTCGTGTGACAGGCAGACAAACAGGTTTATGAGGACATAGTGACGTCCCCGGGCCCGCCTTCAATTTTCATGCGGTTCTTGACACTGTTAATCAAATCTTCTGCTCCCTCTGTCGCGCCATCTCCATTCGCTCCTAGGTCTTCATCGTGCAAGCTTGCTCCGAGAGCCTTATTCAAGTACTCTTTGTCTGCTGCTTGATCTTCGTCGGCATCGCAAAAGGAACCATCAGAAGAATCGGACCCGTCCGATACGCTGAGATCATCGTCCTCGGTCATTTCCGTAGCCAACGACCCTGCAACACCTGCAGGATCAGGAACTTGCCCTGATGGTATAGATGACAATAGCGCAGTTCCGGGTTCTTCACCAGTGGTACTGGAAGAAGTGGGCCGATTCAGCAACTGGCGAGTACTTCCACTGCGGAGCAAGTCTTCTTTGTTCTTGTTACTCTTGGAAAAGTTCCGAACCGACATGGCTTTGCTCATCACTCGTAATCGACCTGTTGAGACATGGAGACTAGCATCCAAACCTGTCTTGGGGGTGGGGGCAGTATGCGTGCTCATTTTCGAATAAATAGCGTTTGGGCAGGATGGATGGACTGGAGGCTGTTGACTTAATGAGTGTCCTTCAAGTTCTGTTAGAAATTAAAAGGTACTCTTTCTCTAAGGTTGCTGGGGTATGTTATCTTGAGGGTAGTAATATAATTCCAGATTTATCTATTCGGCTTGACGAATTAATCAACGTGATTCAATAAGAAGGAGAGTCTCAAGTCTCAAGTCTCAAAGCATGCAATGCACTTTTTGTTGCATGAAATTGTTGGTTTTATTATTAGGACTTGGACGTGCTGAGCTACTATTGCTGCTGGAAGTAGTCTAGACTATAAAAAATAATAACCAGACTAATGCGAGGGAGCAGTAGAGCCGCTCTTCATCCGCGCAATTTTAGAAACGAATGTAGACGTTGAAAGACATTCCTAGCGTAGCCTTGCACGAAGATTGGGTACTAAGGAAAGTCTCCAGTCTTTGGTGAAAGAGCATAGTTTATCACGGGCTACCGAAATACTGAAATAATCGAACATCAAGTAGAAGTAAAGTACAGAAAAACACGGCGTCTTCTTGGCAAGTACAGAAAAACACGGCGTCTTCTTGGCTTTGTGTGACTGACCGGACCGCGATTCACGAAATACTACTTGTTTCATCAGACTAGTACTGTAGGAAAGGAAATACTATGAAAAATAGGAGGTCTAGCTAGACGCTAGACAGTGGCGCGGTTCATTATTTTTGCGTCATCTAGGCCTAGCAACAGTATTGCAGAACCATTAAGGCTTGGCTAAGCTGAAGCCACTCGTTCGTTAAATGAGCTGCCTGATTCCATATCAATTTACTGTTTACCAGTCTTGGAGCTGGCTACAGACTAGAGACAAACATTATGCATGATACCACCACAAGTAATTCTATGTGCATTATTTTGTTTCTTGTTCTTGCATCATTCGTACTGTATCTATTGTAATTTGAAAAAAGCACACAAAACTTCACGGCTGAGAATTGTTGTCGACCTTTCCAGAGTAGGCAATCTTAAGGCAATTGCACCAACTTGGAAGTGACTAATATGGCTTGAATGACAGTGGCAGGCATAGGGGAGACGCCAGCTTCGTTGGATGGTTGTGTAAGTCGATCACCGCGGACATAAACCACACGGCAAGACGGCGAAGGTGGGAATATGCGACATTACTCACGTAGAGTCACGTTAAAAAAAGTGGTGCTATTTCCACCACTATTTCGTCGAGCTTGCAAGAAGTTCTATCTCTCTTGTTCCCGAGCTTCTTCCTATCTCGTCTGTGCACTGCTTCCGTAAGTCTCATCCGACCCTCTGTTTTTTTGTTGTTGCTTTCGGAGGAAACGTCTTCTGCGGTTGCTGACTTGGCATCCTATTGAATGTTGGCGGCGACGGCAACGCTGGCGGCTAGCATTCCTATGTCATGCCCTGCCAATCGTGGTATCGAAGGAGATAATCGTATCTACCAGCGAACCAATATTCTTCACATAGTGGCACTCGATGTATCAATTGTTGGGTTGGAATGGCCAATACGTTGAAAATAGGGTTCCAGCACGGTAAGAAAGCAAACATGTTCCCCGTTGTGTGAGTGCCCAGTTGTCAATTCGACGTCCTTTACTCGAGTCTGGGTTATAACAAGGGGGAGACGAATGGCGGGACGTGCGTGTTGCGTCCAAGTCTTGTTTCTAAATGGGTTCTATTCTATGTGTAATGAACATGCATAATAAATGGATGTTGCTACCTCACGCAAGGGACAGTCAAGGTCGAGTTTTTAGTTTTCAACACAACAGAGGAAACTAAAGCAGTATACAAATGGTGTGTAATACTAAGATAATGGTCTATAACTATGAGTGCAAGTAATCTAAGTGTGGTGGCGGCGGCGGTTGTCTCTACGGTCGAAAATATCTATGCCTGTAGCGGATTTCGACTTTCGATCAGCGTCTTACGACGTCTTGGCTCCGAGGCCTTCTTAAAGAGAGTAGAGCTGTGACTTTACTTGCTTCTTTAGTCCAGTGACACGTGATTCGACCTCTGTTTGGTTGGGAGCACCAACGAGCAAGTCTTGAATCTCCTTCATTTGGTTGGACACTTCGTCTTCCAACACAGCATCCTTGCGGAGTGAGTGGTTGGTCTTGGGTTCGTTCAAGAGAAGGCGGATTTCTTCAACATTGTCCTTCAGGTAAGCCCAGCGCATGTTAGTAAGCAAATCTTCGACGGTTTGAACGTTGGCCTCGGCCTGTGTGCTCAATGCAGAAACAGATGGACTGGCGAAAGGAGAGATGCGACGGCTGGCCATCATGGCAGAGCGTCGTGCAGCGATGGAAAGAGAGGAAATCATGATGTTATTAGTTTGTGGAAAGATAGCAAATAGATGATTAGCTTTGGATAAGTTTTGTAAAGTTTAAATTGTGACCTTGTTGTGAAGCTTAGAATGATCACAAACAAAACAAAACTCATCAGCGAAAGGTTTCTTATTAGTACCAAACTTACGTGGCTTCTACGATGAATGACACGGAGGCTTCGCTATAGTGAAACATGGTGTCAACGGTTCAAGATTTACCGAGATTCGAGATTCTACACTTTGTTTAGTACTGGTGTACTATTAGTAGTAGTAATACTGGTACTAGCCAATACCACTACTAGTAGGAGTCGTGGCAATGCAGGATAAATGCAATTGCATAAGATAGCTGTCAACACAGTACCGTCCGTACTACACGTTAGTAGTATCGAAAACAGCCTTCAGCGAATGCAATCTCTAATTGTTAAGGGGCCTTCAGATTGACTCTGAGTGTGATGTGTCTTCGACTCCGATTATGCAAATGCAAATTGCATTTTCAAATTTGCAAATGCAGCGACTACTATGTTCGTGTGCTATTTACCATAACCCTAAAATGAAGCCATGGAACCCCTATAACAATCAGAAATTTTATGAATCTCAATTTAATTATCAGTGGAATCTGAGTTCTGTGTGAGACCCTTACGTGGTACCGTAGTGAAAAGGTTTTATGAAAATGCACATCCAAATCGTACCGGTACAGTAGGTTTACTAGTAGCTACTACCTGGTAGTAGTAGATACCAGGGTAGTAGTATACTACTTCTACTGGTACTACTACCAGGTAGAGTAAATAACAAGAACGCTTCTTTGATTGCCCCCAATTCATAAAATAGAACGGCCATTCTGTGGGATTACATTAAGTACGGCACCTTTTGAAAAGTACAATTGCGATGATGTCAGCATAACAATCTGAAAATGCAGCTTAACAATCTGAAAATGCAGCTTTTATCAATCTGGAAATGCACTTCGAATCTACTGCCAGAAGTAGGAAAATTCGCGTGCTCTCCAGACTCTAACTGGTACCAGTACCATACCACAGATATTGGGTTTGGGCTTTTTACTTATTCGAGTAATAGCTGCTAGCTACCAGTACCAGTACATACTACCAGTACTACTAGACTATTACTACTAGTAGTGGCACTAGCTACTACTAGAGTTGTGGTAGCTCTAGAGTAGTAGTAGTAGTACGGTAGTAGTAGTAGTAGTAGTAGTAGTAGTAGTAGTAGTAGTAGTAGTAGTAGTAGTAGTAGTAGTAGTAGTAGTAGTAGTAGTAGTAGTAGTAGTAGTAGTAGTAGTAGTAGTAGT
>Ga0100391_1002079_pt1 | contig 21547 bp, 12 predicted proteins | sample CryGeymeta201515_FD_81541 | JGI IMG/M metagenome (GOLD analysis project Ga0100391, IMG submission 81541) | Groundwater microbial communities from Crystal Geyser aquifers in Utah, USA - Crystal Geyser metaG 2015-15 | ecosystem: Environmental > Aquatic > Deep subsurface > Groundwater | place: USA... | reverse complement strand
GCGCCTCGGAACGGAGAAAAGGTCGGCCCTAGTAAATTGCCGAGTTTCTCCAAACCACCCTACCTAGCCAAACGTAGCCCTAGAGAGCTGGCATAGTCGAGAGAACGCGGTAGCGTTGGCTCGCGAAGCCGAAGATGTATCCCTCACCCTAACGAACATTAGGAAAACCCGAAGCCAAGTTTGTGGTGAGGGCCATTGGTCCATTGACTCACTAAAAGCAAAATTAACACCATGATCAACAGTCAACAGAATGGCTTTTCGGTTTACTTGTAGCATCGTGTCAACAATAGCGAATGTAATTGCAGTTGAATGGGCTGTCCCCAAACGGTAGGTAGAGGAGCTCTCCAGCGTCACTTTTTTAAAAACATGGGCTTTCTGTGGGGTTCTGTTCGCTGTCATGATAAAGTCGCCAATCATTCTTTAAAACGGTGCTCCGCGACCATACAAACTGGCCGAAATTTCCATTATTTGTTAGCAGTAGGGATAACGGATACAAGCCGACGTACAAATTATTTGTTTTCAAAGGAACTCCTGTGTTGTCAAAGGATGGCAACCCAAACAACCCAAAACAAATGAAGGTTCGGGTCCAGCAAAGAGAACCCATGAATCTTTTCTTCCGTAAGATGAATTATAATAAGAAGAACCCTTCACACCTCAGAGCAATCAACCCGACAAGCATTCACTTGCATAGAATGAGTTTAGCCATAGTTTAATACTCTTATCAAATCAATTTAAAAAAAAACTTGCGATGAAGCCAACTTCAAATCATACTAGTAGCGACAACGACAACAGCAAAAAAGGCGAAGAAAATATTGATGCTTCGGACGAGTTTCCTTGGCATGCTTCTACGACGGATGCCTGTATCCAAGAGCTGAAATGCACCGAGACCATCCTCAAGACAGGCCTAACTTCCGATGAGGCAACGACTCGGTTGGAAACCTTTGGTCCGAATCGATTGGCCGAAAAGGAAAAGGTAACGCTGTTGCAGCGCATTTGGAAACAAGTTGCCAATGTCTTGGTCAGTATTCTTGTATTTGTAGCCATTGTATCAGGCATTCGAGCTGCAACGGCAGAGGAAACGCAGAACAAAATCACCAATTGGATTCAAGTAGGCTTGATTGTCTTTGTTATTACGTAAGTACTGTACACGCACAAGTTTATTGGTAAGGCGGATCATTGCCTCCGTACGGAATATAAATACTCACAGAACATTGTACTTGTCTATCTTGTCGACACAGTGTCAATACAATCATCGGTATCGTTCAAGAAGGAGCCGCTGAAAAGGCGGCTGATGCTCTTAGGGCAATGCTTTCCAGTCACGCCGTTGTCATTCGAGACGGCAAGGAAACGAAAATTCCGGCGCAAGAATTGGTTCCTGGTGACGTTGCCAAGCTGACCGTGGGCGATCGCGTTCCGGCTGATCTGCGCATGGTGCGAGTCAATAATCTTGCCTGTCAAGAAGCTGCACTGACTGGAGAATCTGTGCCAATTGACAAGATTACTGAAACCATCGAATCTCCAGATGGAGATCCCAACAAGCAGCCACTTGGAGATCGCCACAACATGTGCTTTAGTGCAACCTTGGTGGCGCAAGGAAGTGGAGTGGGAATCGTGGTGGCTACGGGCGATCAAACTGAAATTGGTACCATTAATGCACTTGTGAACAAGATTGAAACTAAGCGAACTAATGTTCTCAAACAGATTGATCACGTCTCCAAGTATCTTGCCGTGTTTATTACACTGGCTTCAGCTGCAACATGGCTCACAGCCTTCTACATTACCGGTCTGAGCGAAATCGATTCATTGACCACTGCCTTGGTCTGTGCCGTGGCCATGATTCCAGAAGGCTTGGAAGCCATTGTGACAATGGTATACGCTTGGGCAGTTTCTAATATGGCCAAGAAGAATGCTATCATTCGTGCCCTTCCAGCAGTCGAGACTCTCGGAAGTGTGACAGTGATTTGCTCAGATAAGACTGGTACACTTGTAAGTCTTTATTTATGTTTGTTTATTGCAACTGCATCAATTGGTTGAATTTGATCCATCACTAACCAAACCAATAAACCTTCATCTCTGCGAATCATTTACAGACGAAGAACGAAATGTCTCTGGTGGCATTTGTTGCCTCGGGTAAGCGATTCAAGTTCAATGTGAACGCAGGAACTCGGTCTCCGGCAAACTTTACCGTTGACAATGCCTACTTGGCAAGTCGTGCCGACCATTCCAAGTTTAGAAGTCGCGGCGACATCATCCGTACTGGGCCTAGTGTGTCGAGAAAGAGTCGCCGCGGCAGAGGTAAATCGGCACATTTGTTCCCCTTCTCCATCAGTGGTCACTTCCAGACAAGCCACGCTTCGGCGAGTAGTTCCGTTTCCGAGCATGCTAATCATTCCGTGGACAATCCAGATGAAGCGCCGAAGACCCTTACCAATAGTGAGCCAGAAAACACTCCTCCACCCGCTTCCACTTTGTCGGAACATACTTTGCAGGCTCCAGACAAAGTGGAGGACGACTCTACTCTCGATACTGCTTCTGTTACCAATACGCATTATGCCGAGTCTCCAGATGTTTCCTTCCTTCGTCAGCTTCTTGGAGGAGGAATTCTCTGCAGCAAATGTGTCCTGGGTGAAAACGGAGGCCGCGATGGTGAAATCGGCAATCCAACTGAGCTTTCAATTTTTCGCGCAGCCTATCTTGGCGATGTCAACGTGTTCGAACTCAAAGATAGTGCTCCCGTCGTTGCAGAGGTTCCTTTCAGCTCAGAATACAAGTTCATGGCAACGGTTCACCACCCTGTGGAAGAGAACGATTCCACTGACTACACTGGCAAGCTGATTGTACACGTAAAAGGAGCTCCTGATCGCTTGATCCCTTTCTGCAAATACCAGGCTGGTGGTGGTAGCATCCGCGAAAAAGATATGGAGCCATGCGATAGTAGCTACTGGATTGATCAGATTGCCATTTTGAGTTCGCACGGTCTCCGTGTCCTGGCGTTGACCCGTGGCGTTCTGGAAGAAGGCTCAGTTGCCGAGGGAGAGCAACTTGGTCCCGAGTTTGTCACAGAGCGAGGTGAGCCTTGGCTCACGATTGTTGGTCTCGTAAGTACACACCACAAAACCTTTTCTATGAGCTTGAGCTTTGAGCAGAGCGATTTCCGAAATAATCCTCTCTTTCTCTCTCCCTCTCCCTTCCTCCCTGAACACATTTCTATTATAGTGTGCAATCATGGACCCACCTCGCGCAGAGTGTGTCCAAGCTGTCCACGAAGCACACACTGCTGGGGTCCGTGTCGCCATGATTACCGGAGACCACAAAGATACTGCCATTGCTATAGGCGGAACTCTTGGAATCGTCGATCGGAATCACCCCGACGCCATTACAGGGCCTGTTCTGGACGAAATGACGGATGCAGAGCTGCGGATAGCAGTACAACAGTATAATATATTTGCCCGCTCGTCGCCACAAAATAAAATCATGATTGTTAAGGCACTTCAGTACAATGGCGATATCTGCGGAATGACAGGTGATGGTGTAAATGATGCCCCGGCTCTTAAGGCTGCCGATATGGGTGTTGCAATGGGCAAAGAGGGCACGGACGTGGCGCGAGAGGCCTCTGATGTAAGTTGATACTGTTCAAAAAGTGAGAGCCTTTCACTGGTAGAGTAGATTTTTTTGTCTCAATATTGACTTCTTTATCTTCCACATTTGATCCTCTGAGCAGATGATCCTCGCAGATGATAACTTTGCCACGATTATTTCCGCTGTGAAAGAGGGTAGAACTGTATGGGATAACCTCCGCAAAGGTAAATAGCTCATTCGTCTTTTGGACGCCCCAGTAGAAACAAAGACATGCTCACCAGTCTTTTGTTTCCCGACAGTTCTTTTGGTAAATACTCCTATCAACAACGCTCAGGGTATGAGTGTATTATTTGGTCTACTCTTTGGGCTCGACAAGTCCCCACTTACATCCATTCAGGTTCTGTATTCGAACTTGATTTGTGCCTGTACGCTTGGATTCGTCTGCGCAGTGGAGCCACCGGAAGAAGGCATTATGGACCAACCTCCACGCCAGACGGGCAAACGTCTCATCGGGCGCTTTCTCTTTCTTCGGATATTGATTGGGACTGCTACGCTCGTTGTTTGTGTGGTCGGTTCTGTATTCTGGGCGAGAGACCACGGCTACAGCGAAGACGAACTTCATTCGCAAGCACTGAACGTGCTAAACTTTGGCGCTATCGCCATTACGATGAGTGCCCGCTTTGCCCGAAAGAGTGCCCTGAGTACTCGTACGTTGCATGGCAATAATCTCGCATGGTGGTCGTACGGTATCATGGTCGTTTTGCAAATCTTTATTACCTACACCCCTGGTCTGAATTCAACTATCTTTGAGATGGATCCGATGGACGGATGGCAGTGGGGGCTTGTTTTTCTGGGAATGGTAATCACATTTACTGTCATGGAAACCGAAAAGGCCGTTCGAAACTACCTGCACGATTTGAAATACGACGTTGATGATCTCGAATACGGTCCCTTCGATGCACCCAATGAAGCCAATACCATTCCTCTCCCAGAAGAAATCAAACGCTTTGGTCATTAAGACAACACCACAGGATTGTCGTGCCTGGCGAATTTGAATGTTCATACGCATGTATTTGAAGTTCTGTGTAATTTGCAAAAGATTTGAACCTCTGCGAATTGGAATTTGTATGCAAACTTTTATCTTGATTCTTATCTGTTAGTAGTGTTAAATTCGGTCGTCTGCTGAAGGCGACTGGTACAGTACGAATTAATTACCTGCTAATAGCGACCATTGTCGATCCCAAGTTCCTGTTCAATCGTCATTTTTTGGTATGTTCTTTTTTTGTGCTGAGATTGAAACAGTATCCCTCACCCTAAACTAAAATTGACAAAGCAACAACAGCAGAAATCAATAAAAAGATCGGCAAGCACCACAACAAAAAATAAAAAAAATTTCTGAACTCTGAACCATGAGAACAATCGCTATTGCTCTAATATATTCCCAACTATTCTTTCAGGCAATCTCCCTTACCAATGCGCTGGTTCTGTCACCAAGGAAGCTCGTGGTAGAACCGATAAGAAAAGGATACGCTCAACGTATCAAGGCCGATGATAGCTTTGCACTCAAATCGATCACAGAGGTGTTGTTGGCAGCAGGCACACAATTTTCTGCCGAGTGGAGCAAACGAGGACCAACTCGAATTGCGCCTGAAATCGATTTTGTTATCGCAGGAATATTAACAGCTGTGGCCGGAAAATACTACACCATGTGGCGAGTAGCACCTACACTATTAGACGACGATAACGACGTGGACGGCTCCAACGACCCTAACGTGGATAAGAACGACCAGCAATCTCGCCTAGTAGGATCCATGCCTGTTCCTACCAATGCCTTTCAACCAACCATGCCAGATGGCGTGACAAAGCCATCGATGAACCAAAGACTTGGATCTGTACTAGCTCCCGTGGGTCCGCTCTTTCGTGCCGGCATTATTGCCAGTGCCACTGGATATGGAATCACGGCCTTGATGATCTTCTTCCGATCTCTTTGCGTGCCTTCCTATACTACTGCCACACAGAACATGAATATTATCTATGCATGTATTTATACAGGAGCGTTCATGGCAGTCGTCAGCAATCTCCGATATCAGATTCTACAAGGACTGATCGAACCAGCAGTTGACAGATGGTTCAAAAAACAGCCAGCGCTGCGCGGCTTTCTTGTTTTTTGGATACGATGGGCAAATGGATTCCTGGGCTCGATTCTTGCTATTTCTGGAATGAAAGCACTGGGTTTGCAGCGCCTAAAATAAAATAAAAGAGCATTGAGCAATTGTACAATGAAAAACAGTTTTGCAAGCTTCTATTTAATTTTTGTATGATTTAGCCTTAGTACATATGATAATGATATTATAAACAGTAACAGTAAAAGCGGGATTTTGTCTGAGTACGCTGTACTGGAAAGGATGTAGCAAGTTTGCTCAATCTCTGTATGATTCTGATGTTTCCGATCCAGTATCGGAAGTTTCACTGGGTCGAATGGTTGGGGTACTTTGATGACCTTCGGTGGTTGTTGTTGGATTTTTGGGTACTGCCTTTGCGTCTCTCGTTTCGGTGTATTTTTTGTTATAAAAGTGCATAAAGAGCACAAACAGACTGATCATCTCTCCACACTGTACGACAAGTGCAGTGTAGTGCCTCCATTCCGTTTCAGCGGGCAGGACGCAGAGACTTACCATGGAGTAAACGACAACCGTCGTAAATTGGGCCAGTTGGGCCATCGTTAAGTACTTTTTCCATGGACAGCTCAATTTCAGCAGGGTCATTGTGTAGTAAGAGTACATCATCACATGTATCAGGGAGTTCAACATGGCTCCAAAGTAGCAGTCACCTTCAGGCCAAAACCAGACACCAATCCACCAAGCCCAAGCAATTGTAAAATGATGATACATGTGCAAGAAGGATACCTGAACCAAAAGGAATAAAGAAAATATTAGTTGCGAGCGAGAAGGTTTGAACAAGCCAACTTGAACCTCCCCCCAAAAATCGAGTAGTAGCACTTTATCGCTCTTGTTGGGTGCAGGTTGCATTCATATCTAATTTTTCTGCAAAAACCTACCTGATCCATCTTTCCTCGCAATACCATAAAATAGGTATCCAAAAACTCGAGGTACTTGTCGCAATAATGAACCCAAACAGCGTAGGTCGCTCCCGTTTGCCCCGCTCTGATACCCCCCACAAAGGGGTGTCCGCGAAATGCAACGGCGTCTACCATTCGGTAAACCATCCAGGCATTCAAAACGACCTGCGCTCCATTGTAAAGGATCATAGACTCTTTTAACAGCATTTTCATATCGACAGTGGTGTATCTGTCGACCGATGCCCGAAGCAGTGGAAGACTAACGAGATAAAATGCTGTAAGGGCCAGAGGAACCTTGTAGCTGTGTATGTCCTCCCCAACTTGCAATGCCGACTCCTCAATAAATGTGTACTTTCCCCAGACGGCCATTATACCGACCAGGATCGATGCACAAGTGTAACGAGCCAATAAAGAGGGTTCCGGAAGGTCCTTCTCGGCTGGTCTTGCTGTTTCATTGAGTTTCGTGGCGTTATTGGCAGCATTCCGAGAGATGATCTTGACCTCTGATTTGTTGCACATGGTGGCTGTAGTGTACTATGGTTAAATGCAAGAAATGGAACGGGAGCTGCAGTAACAAGAGACCAAACCACCGATTAGTTTTGCAATTGATAAAATCTGTTCAATTCTACGATAGAACAAGTAGTCAAGTAAGAACAAGCAACGACAACCACAACAGTTGTTTTTGGCCGATCCAATAAAAAGAGGGCAAAAACAGAGAGCCTACGTGGGCCAGGAAAGATATTTGCCTTCCGAAAATAATGACGCTTGAGAAACATTCTATGCTTTTTTAAAATTTGATCCTGGTAGTGAAAATATGTGGAGTTTCTGTAGCGAGAGACAATTATGATGGAATCTGGAATCTTACAGAAGCTCGAGGTGAAGTCTTCCTTGCATGGTGTGTCGTCACATAAAACCGCTTCCGTCACCAAAACAAAAGCGCGGCGAAACATCCACAGAGGTGGCAAAGCAAGCTTACAGCTGTGTCCTTAAAAATCTCGTCACGTTGCTTTCATCGCTCCTCATCAGCTGTACAGTACCATCTTTTACCACGGTACTAGACTAGTAGAGTGGTAGCTCAAGAAATAAATACGAGTAAATGACAACGAAGATGTATCAAATTATTGCTCTACTACTACTCTAGAGAAAATGGTCTAGTAGTACCTGGTAGTAGATTTATTACTATCCAGAGTACTTACAAGACACCCCTGTATGGGACATTGTTCTCTGCATTGAACACTAAGAGTTTGTCTTCACAAATGCGAGAAGCATTCGATTGTCGTGAAGCAATCTTGAAGGGAAACGAGGTATAGCAAACTTCACGGGGTATACTTCTCTACAGAATGCATGCGTTGAATCCTGCTTCTTACTTTTGCCAAGTCCTCCTAGTAGTACCCTGCAAGACCGATGCAGTTAGGCACACCTTCATTGCATGCACCATTACCTCATGCCTCCTAAAATATAATATTATTGTGATGTGCGACTGGAGTTGGCAAAAATAAATAATAGAATGCTCCAAAACAACTCCATAAGAATGGACGCGGGTGATTGAAGTGGCCAATTGAGTCTTGAAATAGACGTCACTAGTGGAGAAGTGGACAGACTCATGTGCCCACTCCGATTTGAAAATTTCATTTCCATTGATTTATTTAGCTTCGAGACAACCATGCAAAATTGCTGACTGTTTGAACGTGGCCGACGCACCAGTAGGTTTTGGTCTTTCGTCATTGGGATGCAGGAGTATGGGGAAAAAATCTGTTATAATCTGTTTGTTCGTGGTGCGAGGTGCACGTTTAAAAATAAATTGAATCGTATTGTTGTGATAGTGATAGCCTGGTAAACATTAATGAATGATTCAATCCCAAATTCGATCCCCCCCAATGTCACAAGTTAAATACTTTTTGTCTCGCAGATCCCGGATACTAAAAGTCCAGTATTCGAGTTAGGGCACTGTACACGATTTGCGTTTTTTTCTTCAGAGAAAAAAACCAAAAACTAGCGAGAGTTTTTGTTTCAATTAAAAAAACAACGACCAAGTAATACTACATACTAATACAAACATAACGATAGAGGATGGCCGTAGTAGCATTTCCCTTTACCTGTATTACATCGGAAGATTTGGAGGAGGACAACGAGAGACCTGTGGTTTCATTTGGAGGAACGCTTTCCACCACTACTAGTAACAACAACAATAACAACAACAACGCCGACAATACCACTAGTTATGCACAAGACACTATGGACTGGGATGCTTCAAATGCTGACAGTGATGATGATGATGATGATGTGCCTTCTCTCGCCGACGGTGATCTAGCCGTTGAAGAACCCAATTTGCAAGATGAAGAGCAACCAGTAGTATTGGAGAAAAACGAAGAAGCAGTTGATGACGACCAAAACATGATTGACAGTGCCTTTTTGGATGAGCTGAGTGACAAAGATGGTGCTGAAAAGGATGACAACAACGACCAAAATCAGGCAGAACCAAATTTAGCAGACAATAATGTCAATAGCTCTACAGAAGAAGTCGCTGTGAATTCTATGGACAAGCTTTTGGATGAGGATGCTACGATTGAGGACACGACCGCTATTAGCCCTACTACTCTTACTACTGCAAATAATAATACCTTTGGAGGACTTTCCAATCTTGGTAATACTTGCTATATGGCAAGTGCCTTGCAAATGGTGGCTAGTCTTGATCAATTTGCGGAACTCTTACATAACAATCCTGTCCCCGAGCAAGCCAGCAGTAATAACGATGATGACAAAGGACAATTACGGACCGTCCTGTTACAAGTTATGGAGACCCTGGCCGAAGGACAGACTGTGACTCCTACTGAATTTAAACGTATTCTGGATGAAAGAACACCTCTTTTTGTGGGATACCGACAGCAAGATTCACACGAATTTTTGACCACATTGTTTGATCTGTTGGATGAAGCCTATCAAGTCTCGCCGCCACCACCCAACCAGGAAGATGAAAAAGAATCCGCAGTGGAATCTAAAGAAGAAACAGTAGATGCTAAGGAAGAGAATTCAACAGAGATTGCAAAAGCCAATGACGAGGGAGAAGAGTCATGGGAAGTAATTCAAACGGAAGAAGCAACTGCGGTGGAAGCTGATCAAACAAGTGAAACTTGCCCAGATGAAACACATACTCCCGAGGAACTCGCAGAAGAATCCAATTCAGCCATGGACGATGAGTCGGACCGACCCGAGTCGTATGAGAGTGTCACCAAAAAGCCTCGCAACGTGGAAAAGCCATCGAATACGCCCCCAATGTCTCCACCATCTTTTACGGATTTGAAGCCAGATGGTATTGAAAAGCTTCTTTACGCGAATTTGTTAGTGGATGAACAACCACCCAGTTCTAACGCAACCATGTCGTCGTCATCTCCTCCACGATGCAAATTAATTGGAGGGCGAATGGCAGCATCGGATGTTAACAATCACGAAATGTTCACAACCGACATGGACGAGGATACAGCCACGGCTGCCATGTGCATGGCCTGTGATAATACCGAAGAAGATGATGATGATGCCGAATGCAAGAAATCTATTTCGCCCGTTGAGTCCTATCTGAAGACTGAAGTACGAATGCGACTAACATGCGACAGCTGCAAGTACACGCGAGCCCACAAAGAGAGTTTCTTTCACCTGTCGCTGGAAATTGGCTCGGATACGACCACTGTTGTCGAGGGATTGCGCAAGTTCTTTTCACCCGAAAAGCGAGAAGTGAAATGCGAAAAGTGTTTTTGTGAAACAGCAATGCAGACAATGGAAATCACGCGATTGCCACGGGCTTTGCTCCTGCATTTTAAGCGCTTTATCGTGGATGTCAGCGACGATTATACATCCATTACGTACCGAAAGAATCAGTCGGACGTCCTGTTCGAAGACAGACTAGAGCTGCAAGAAGATTTGGGTGGTGTACTGGGAGAGTTTTTCGCAGACGATCTATCTATGCCTTTGTCCGACAGTGATGCCGACATGGACGATATAATGAGGAACTACAAGATTCGCAGTGTAGTGAATCACATTGGATCTTCTGCGGCCTGTGGACACTACACTGCTGATGCAGCACGCCTATCTCAAAGCGGCGAGCGACAATGGCACCGTTTTAATGATTCATACGTCTCTCAAATCTCTGCAAATGTGGCCATCAAGGAGTCTTCAAAAACCGCTTACATGGTAATGTACGAAACGTCGTAACAACCTAGAAGACTTTAGCTAATACTATACTATTTAGAAAAAATGATTTTGATTCATCAATTTTTGATGCATGAACAGCTGTAGCTATCTCAAACCAATTACTCTAGTAGTACAGTAGACCAGTTTAAAAGGTCTAATCGGAGTACCTGTTGCTACTAAGTAGTTAGTGGTAGTAGTAGTCTACAACCGCTACTAGCTACTGTAGCTACAGTACTAGGAGTACTTTACAGTAGTACGGTACCTGGTAGTACTAGTCTACTACTAGTACTAGTCCGTACATGGTAGACCCTAGTCACTTCTTAAGGTTTGGCTGGTGCTAGCACATAAGGTTTGGCTGGTGCTACCACTCGTACGCTATGTACCACCGAATAGTAAGCAACAGAAATAGCAATACAGTCAGCACGAGCTTTGCGTGGTATCAATAATCGATAGGAGCTCGACGATGCTTCTTATCTGGATTTCTAACTAATTTTCTCTTATGTTCACACTTCACACATACACACACACACACAATCAATCAACTTTGTTCTCAAGGTAGAACTGAAAACTCTTCACTCATTTCCACCATCTGCCGCAGCTATTGCCTACCAGCTGAAGAAGGCATTAGTACCACAGAAGCCATACCCAACTTGTTGCTGAGAGACCAAAAAGGAGAAGCGTACAAAGAAATTCAGTCAGAAGAAGTCAAGGTAAAACACCATGACATCCTTTGACATCTCTCGTTCCCGCCAGGAGCGAATGCTTTCCCTCGTCGCTATCTTGTGCCTTTTTGGCAAGCATTTTCTGGCCTTGGCGGAGAATATGAATGGAGCTCCGGGTCAATACAAGATTGCCAATGGGTTATCCCACACACAATTCAACACAGATTATAAAGCTGAATTCTTTGAAGTCTATTCACCGACTATCCGCACCCGGTATTCTGAAGTCTTTTGGGCAGGAATGCCACCCATTCCAATTCCCCCAGAAATCGTCGAACGATTTGCCAACAACAAGACCATGGCGGTGGTTGGGTACGAAGTAGATCAAGTACAAGTCCAGACTCGGCTAGATGAAAACGGGAATTCCAAACAAGTTGAAACATCAGTTCCCATTACGCACACTTACAATCATCACTACTGCTCCTGGTTGGTAAACTCCAAGAAAGCTCGCTTGCGAAAGATTAAAGCGTCAGAAGAAATGCTTCGTTCTGGATTAACACATGGCAGCGAAGATCATTGGGTAACGGAATTAAAATATACTGCAGAAGAGGCAGAGAACATGGACCCCAAGGTTCAGTTCTTTAGTGAAGGAAATGGAAGAGAGTTTCGCATGAGCTATCACGGATACCCACGTGGGTACGCTCAGCTCATTGAATCACCAGATACCTTTCGTTTGGTTCCGATGCTGATTGATACCTTCAATCGAGACGAACCCGGACCGGCCTATCGTCCGGGACCCATGCCTCGTTCAAGCCAAGTACCACCCAGTGCTGGATATAGTGGATTGCTGGAATGTCCTTGCAGTGATCGAATTCAAAAAACATGGAATATGACCTATTCTCTCAAAGCCACCATTTGTGATGAGCCTGTGCAGAGCCAGAAGGAATGCTTTGAGACTGCACCGCAACTAGTCGGCTCGTCCCTCTTTCGACGTTTGGTCATCCACAATGCATCTCTACCAACAGGTTGTAGTTTAGTGCAATTCAAGGATGGCACTACGGACGTGTACTGGAATTCCGAGAGCGTTGAAGCTTCATTGGAGGCAGACGATAACCGCATTGACCCTTTCGTGGCTAGCAAGAATGACATGGTTGCCTTTGCTGCTGGACAAGTAAATGTGACGGTGGCCGTTCAACAACCATCTGCAGGCAACGGCAATGGGTTGAGTGACGTTGACGTTGACGATGACGATGCGGTAATTATCAAGATTGTGGGCCCAGTAGATAAGTGGTTTGGAGTTGGCTTTGGGTCCGCTACAATGTGCAATCACATGGAGTCCGATCAATGTCCCGACGGCGGACCTTACGCAATTATTGTAAAAGGTGACCACGTCGAAGAGAGACAGTTGGGATACCATGAAGCAGGAGTTGTTCTTTCCAATACGACGTCGACTAGCAGCAGTCATTTGAAGATCCACCGCAACCAAGTTGTCGGAGGAAATAGAACCGTTGTCTTGACACGTTCTCGTCATGGTTCCTCCTTTAGCTTTGACCCAGTCCTGGCGGCGAACCTTCCCATTATCACCGCTCGAGGCTGCAGCATGGAATTTGCTCAACATTGCGGGCACGGTCCTGCCCAGCTGAATTTTTTGGAGACAGAAAAACAGACTCAAATTTGCCGAGCCGGCGTACAGGGGACTATTCAAGGCCGCAAGTTCTATGAGGAAGGACGATGTCCTTCGTTTCCCCGAGGCAGCTTGATCAGCAAGGACTACATCAATCCAACATGCAAGGTGAAAACATATCAGGGTGGTCTCTTTTGCTGCAATCACGGACAGTTTCTTCTCGACAAAGATCAAGAGATTCCGTGGCAGGATCAGTATTTGGAGTATCAACTCAAGTTTCGCTTCTACTTTGAGGAGTATCGGCCGCCAACAAAGCCTAGTGAAGCAGGACTGCAGGTCTCCGAGTCGATGCAGCAGCCAGCGTCTCACCAAAATCTCGTGCGTTTGACTTGGGCAACAGAAGGAAATGCTGGCGAGTACGATATCGAACAGTGTCCTCCCGGAACTCCCACAAGCCAGTGTGTAAAAACTATCACGGCTCGCTTTCAAATCAAAGATATGCTGCACGACTGTGACACACACAGGGACGCATCTTGGTGCACGGGAATCGGAAGCAGAGACCCAAGCAAAACAGAGGGTGTCCAGATCATTTATGCCGGCCCACACTGCCACGCACCTGCTTGTCTCTCCATGGAGCTATATCACGCGAACACGGGGCAGCTTCTTTGCCGTGTGGAGCCCATTTACGGCAAATCAAAAGATAAGATCTTTGACGAGGATGGCTATTTAGCTCTCCCTCCTTGTCTTTTCGGGGCCCCATCGGAAGGGTTGCCGCCGCCAGTGTTGCTTCCCTTGGACGCAGAATTGATTAGTATTAAACGAAACAACAATACTTTACCACACACAGGAGAGATGGCGCTGTGGCAAATGAGAGGAGTCGTTGTTCCAAAGCAAAGCAGCAATAGTGACAAGGGTGGTTTTTCTCCAGAAGCAGAGTCGCTTGAGATAGAACCAGCACTCCGTCGGCGTCGCGAGGGAGTATAGAGCGCGTGCGCTTTCCCATAACAATTGCCTTGATGACATGAAACTACCGTGCTTTGTGACAATTGGCTTAGACTACTATAAATTAGATGATATTATGTTGTTTCCATGTCGTTTACAGGCCCACAGGATTGTACAACCAGGCACCCCCTTCTAGCTAGTAGGCGCGACCCTTGTGTCTCCTCGCGAGCAGGAGTTCTTGGATCTCCTGCTTGTGAAAGCCCAGTCAAATAATGTGCCGCGCGGTACTTATCATGATTGGACGATCTTTTACTAATATATTATGAGAACGCAATCGGGTCGTATGTCACGACAGCGCGGTTCTCGTGCGCGAAGAGTAGATTTCCACGACCGAAACCAGAATGTTGAAGAACCCCCGCAGTCTCCTTATCGTTGCTTGTCAGAACAGAAAGCCGCACGGAATGAGCTACTGTAGCTACCAAGAGTACTAGGAGTAGGCAACAGTTAGAGTATGGTACTATCAGTGGGAGAGCATTTTTTATTTGTAGACTCCTTGGCTAGCTAGCTACCAGGTAGTGCTACAGTATCATCATAAGAAGGGTAGGCTTGCTGTTTGCCTAATTATAAAATGATCTTTTAGTATTTTGAGTTGTGTAGAGTAATATTCAACGCGTAGCAGTGCAGTTATGCAGTAAAGAGGCCCAGAAGTTGAGCGCTATAGATAATTTATAGTTCCTCATTCGACGTCCGAGGGGGAGACACAGCCTCTTCCTTCATGGTGCTGCCATTTCGCAAGATCCATTCAGCAGGTTCCTCCATGCTGCTGCTGCTGCTGCTACCACTACTATCACATGCAGTGGAATTGTTTCAACCCTCTGTTTCCCAGCAAGGCTTGACAAAGCCTGCTTCATCGAACTGCAGAATGGAATCCAAACCTCCTCCCACGACCGTACAAGGACTGGAGGAACCCAGATCGTATTGCACAGCACCATGTTCCGTGGAACCTCCTGTGTACGTCGTGTAATCATCGTACTCTTCCGTGTAGATGGAAGAAGAACAGACACTGGAAGTGGTGTACCCGCGATGCAGATTGCCGTGACTGTTGCTGCGAACCACGACACGATAACCGTAGTTGCAAACATCTAAAGCGTTGGGTTCTTCAAAAGAACAAGCTTCGTTGCGACGAAGACTGGATTGCTGTTTGTCAGCGGCTGCAGTGGTATGAAAGGAAAGGCTCTGCATACAAGGAGCGGGTCGGACCCGGCTGCTGGTACGAGAAAGAGCGCGGGCTGCTGCTGCAGCGGTTGCGGCTGGTGTATTCATCATGTTAAAATGGATTTGTTCGTCTACAGGATATAGTGGTCTGTGGTCTATATGGGGATATGGGATCTATAAGAATGAAGCTCGTGCAGATATTATACTTTACAGATCTTATCTTCTTCTACTAGCAATGTGTAAATTGCTCGTTGATATCTGATTGTTGTGAATATAATATCAAAATAATTGTGAGGAGTAGGAATCTCCGCATAAAAAAGGAATGAGGAACCGTTAGTGTAGGTCTACTACTCTAGCTACTAATACACTAGTACTACTTGTAGTAGTAGATGGATGATGTGATGGACAATCAATCATCTCAATCCATGATCCTGCTAATTTAAGCGAACGCCCTTGCTTTTTGCGGCCGAAGGTGAATCTCTACTCTAATAGCTACAGTAGTAGTAGTAGTATGCTGGTGTGATGTTCCTGGTTCGTGTCAGTGCCACGTCTGCTCATCATCTCTCACTGGCGCAAAACGGAGTGTCAAGATGTCAATCGTCGCGATCACAAAAAATAAAACTTCAAGATCCCGCCCGGGCTGCAAATAATAACGAAGTAGTACATCATTCCCGAGCAAAGAGGAAGTCGGTCTACTAGCTACAGTAATAGGGTAGTAGACCCTGGTGTAATCGATTAGTACTCGTTTGCGTTGTTTGTTTGTACCTCTATTGAGAATTCCTGTAGCTATAAGTGTTTTTGTCTACTAGCTTGTAGTGAGAGTACAGTACGAACAGTAATAGCTACGAATAGCTCGAGATTATCACTGTGGACCCCCTCTTGGAGTAATCACAATATTATGTCCCCATTTCCATGAACTAAGTCTGAACTTATACGCCGTACTTAGTCCATGCTGTAAAGTAGCATGTAGGCCGCTTTTTGACACGTGAGGCTACCAACAATATCCGACAGCTTGGTCACGGTTGCCCTGGAATCATCAAAGGAGACCCATTCTGGAACCTTGTTTTCTCCCACACTACCACTACCACCACTACCACCACCAACTGCATCAGTCTCGAGTCTGGGCCGGAAGCGCAGAGCATCAGCTGTGTAGTGACCTGAAAACGCGGTGCTTCCAATATGATACACGAGACTCTTCAAAAAGTACTTGTGTTGGTGATTGCCAGCCTCGGAAGAAACGTTGCCACCCAAGAACTTATCCATCGACAATTCTTTCGAAAGCTGAACGGGATCCCTGTTCTTCTGAAAGGTGCCATTCATATTGGGAGTAAAACGCTTCAAATGCAATAGCAGAGCCTTGGGACTGTGTTGTGATCGAGAGGAGGTGGAGACACACAATGCGTACAATTAGAATGGAGATATCGCGAGAATAATATAGACAAAAAAAAAGCACATCATGCATGATAACGTACCGTGACAACAAACGAAGCTTTTGGGAAGCAGCCTTGCCGTCTTCACACTTTTCACACTTGATTTCACGTTCTTCCTCTTGAAAGAATTGCTCCAAGCTCTTTTCGATAGAGGCTTTCATGCCTTCTTCCCCGTTTCTTTCCTGAACAATATCCAAAGACAAATGACGATACATTTCTTGCTTGGACCGGGTGTAGCCACAAGACTTGCACTTGAGAGAAACTTCAATGTCGCAGCGAAAGTACTCATCTGTGGGGAGGACTTCATTGCTGGCTGATTCGCCAGTCTTGGTAGGAGATACCACTTTCGACTCTTCCGCCATACTATCGCCAGCAGCAGCAGGAACATCTTCCTTCTTTTCGTCACCATCAGCATACGGCGTCTGTCCAGCGAGTTCATCGTGAATCTTGTCAATCAACTCTCCTAAAAACTCGTGGGCATCGCGCTGTTCAAACCCTTGAAAGTTGTCCGATTGCTTGTCAATTGCATTTTTGACGGGTTTAGCAGACGCTGCTCCCGTACCGCTGGAAATATCAGCAACGTGAGACGCTGTCTCAACAACGTTTTTTACTAGATCCCCTCCCCTGCCTTTCAATTTGGAGACAAAGCCTTGAATAGTGTAGATCATTTGCAAGGACGAATTCAAGTAACACGTATTGCCCATGTTGTAGAGACCCCGGGCAAACGAACAGGGAGGCACTTCTGGCTCCTTCGTCGCAATTGGAAAGGTATTGACGGCGGTAGTAGTAATATTGGTATTGATGGGACTGCTCTTGCCCCGAAAAAGATCATTTTTACCTCCTACATACGTCTTGCGGACTTCTCCCAATCGGCGGCGCTTGATGGCTGCTCGATGAGGAGAACGAGAAGGAGAAAATTTCAATTGATTCTTGATCGGAAGGATAGTATCCTGGGAGTGGTCTTCGATGGGATCATCCTCCAACTCATTGCCAACCGTAAAAAAGTTGTATCCACTCGGTTTTTGCTTCAATGCGGTTCGGGGAGGACTGAATACATCACCACCGCTGGCTTTGGGACTTCGTTTCGGCGAGAATGCTGGATGCATTGGCGGCGACTCACGATTCGACAACCAATTGCCTTTTTGAGTACCGCGACGAGTTGGCGACGAAGGTTTGGGAGAGATTTTGGCAACAATCTTGACGTTATTGCTGTTACTAGCAGACTCGTCCTTTGATTTATTCGTTGTGACGGATGGCTTGGGCTTGACCTTGTTGACACCGCTCTTGGCTTTGAAAAAATCTGAGATGGGTTTCGTTTTAACAATGGCAGCTTTCGTGCCAGGAGACTTTTCGTCAGTTGTTTTTTCCACTGCTACATTTTCTTGTTCCTGTTCATCGTCCGAGTCTAAAATCTTGGTCTCACGAGGAGTAACAACATTTTGGTTCATTGTGGGTGTTGTCATGGTGGCCACACTGTCGTTAAAACCAAACTCATTTTCAGAATCCGAGTCGTCCGAATCAACCATAGTAGCATCAACAAGTTTGCGCAATCGTTTGCGTCTCTCTTGCAACCGAGGTTTGGGCGTCTTGGTATTGCTGGAATTCAATATATGATGGGTATCACGGGTAGGAGGAGTATCGTCATCATCGACATCAGATGTCATGTCCTCAGCCGTCTCTTTCACGGGGAGTTCGTCTTCCATTTCGGGTTCAGGTTCTGATTCATACTGATCCACATTATCATTATTGTTGTTACTTTCCTGATCGAGATCTGATTCCTCATCATCATGGTCGTCGTTTTTACCTTGAGGAGTCACTGTTGTCTTTTTCTTTTGATCACGATAACTGTGTCCGAGGATGTCGTCTTTGTCTTCGTCATCATCATCATCGCTCCAAGCGTTGTTACTGGTGTACGAACTAGAGAATTTAGCATAGGTACGATGTCGTGGCTTGGGCTTTGTATAGGTGCGTTTAGGTTTCGCATTGGCCGCTACTTCCCTTTCTTGTCGTCGTTTCACTCGGTTGAGCTGTCTTTGCCAAAAAACCTGAACAAGCTTTAGAAACTTTGTCCATGGTTGGCCAGATTGTTGAGCTCCGTAACATTTTACATAACGATTCTTTTTAATATCCAGAAATTGCATAGTACCATCTACATCATTCCATTCACATTCTCTTATGTCCTTCCAGGCCGTTTTGAAATTCGCGTTGTTGTAGTACACATGGTCTGCATCGACGTCCACTGTGGTGTTCTGAAGATACTTTGTAGCATCGGTGCGGTTGGTACTCTCCAGGATTGCCTGTTCAAAGACATTGCTAGCGTGAAGATCCTTGATTTTCTTCTTCATGATTGTTTTGATGTGTGCGCGTAGCGTGTAATAATGAGTTCTCGGATTACTAATAGTATTTATTTGCTTATTGTGCAATTAATAAGTTGAAAATCGTGTGAGGAGCAAAAAATAATATGAATGAGCTCGGCTGAAAGGCAGCAACAAAGCAACATGACTGACCCTGCTAAATTTACTATGAAAATAATAGTACCCTTCGCCTGCTCTTCCCAATGCTAATGGCGCGAAAATATTTCATGCCCAGGTGTTCACTGATTATTGAAACTCTAAAATCAGCGTTCTTGCTCACTCCTCTGACAACTGCATTACTATTCATACTCTAGCTACAGTAGTCTAGCTGAGTATCGGTAATGAGAAGCGATGGCTAAACTATTGACATTCATTTATTACTGTCCAGAAAAATAAATGTTACGATAAAAATTGACGAAGTAATTATCAAGAATCTCGTGTGTAAAAGCGATTTACCCTCCCCAAGGCCTGAAATTCCACACTTTACGTTTTGGTTTGCGGATGAAATCTTTCAGCAACATTTGCGCTCTCGAATGCAAAACCTCTTTAATTTTCTTCAAAAACGTATTATTTCACCGCAGATTGATTTTGAGAAGTTTGATTGACAGAATTTTTTCATATGTCTCTTTATTTGATGCACCCGCCCAGCAGCCCGCCCACCATTTTGCGACCCCATTTTTTTCTTCCTTCCTTTATTTTTAACTATAATATGAAACCATGCTCACTTTTACACAACATCACCATGGAGAGCTTACAAAAAATCAACAATATTTCCTTCTTTCAACTTCGACTCCCTCCCCCAAAATAGTAAGGAAGAGAAGATCAACATTTTTTAATAGGGAGAAGGAGCCGACTGAGCTGCTGTCATGGCATCGGCATCAACAATCCAGGTCAATCCTCGCTCCTGGGGCATGACCATGCCAGAAGGATAGGGTGGCATTTCATCGTCACGTGTTACCTTGTACAAGGCTCCATTGGGGATGTCGTAGGCATCCGTGGCCTTGTCGAGACTTTTAAAGACGGTTCGCAATACAGGTCCCTTGCTTTCACCAGCTCCACAGAAAATAATGTTTCGTGTATTCTGATTAAGAACGGGGAATGTTAGAGTAATACGAGACGAAGGTGGTTTGGGACTATCCGTCAAGGATGCCACCCATTTTGTCTCTTCTTTGAGCAATTCGTGGTCGGGAAACAGCGAACACGTGTGACCATCCGGGCCAAAACCCAGAACGGCAAGATCCAGCTGTCCGCCACTTTTTTCCAGCACCGATTTGATAGTTTCTTCGTAGTCTTTGGCCACCGCTGCTGCATCGCCCAACAAAGATTCGTTGATGCCGTATATTTGAGAAGCGGGTACCTTCAACACCGAAAACAAATTTTCGCTGAGAGCCTTGAGATTGGAATCATCATCACTGGAAGGTACACAACGTTCGTCTGCCAACACAACATGCCAACAATCCAATTTAGGATCTTGACCCTTTTCATCAAAGACACCCTCCAACTCGGCCAAAAATCCTGGCAAACTACCTCCACTCAAAGCAATGGTAAAGGCACCTCGGCTACCAATGGCCTCCATGGCAATATCGGCAATGGCATGACAAAGGTGAGCAGGAATGGCATCCTTTTGAAAGGCAACGATAAGGCGGGGATCAGAGGACATGGTTCTCGTAGATTACTTTGATTATTAATTGTGCTGGTAAGATTGAATCAAAGTTAATCAACAAATTTCAATTGTTTGCGATAGAAGAAGAACATCTTTTAAAGGTAAAAGTGGAAACCAAGATACCTTCTTGCGTAATCTTCCAAGAAGTATGGTAGAGTAATAATTAAGACCTGTTCTACGAGCTACGAGCTACGAGCTAGAGAGTTCGATGACCTGCATCCGCGATTTCGAATTGAAACTGAGATTGCGAACAGATGTGCATCTGTTGAATTATCATGATTCCGATTAGAGTTTGCCGTATTCTACTAGTACTACTACTGTACTACTACTAGTCTACTAGAGTGGTGGTACAATAGGATTGTCATTAATTTCCGTTCATCTCAATGCGCCGTGAAAATCTGAAATAAATAAAAAGAAGTGTGCTTGGATGTTTGAAGCCCCAAAGATTTACGAACATAATCCCTGGATTAATAATAACTGATCATAGATACGGGAGCACCAGCCAGCACGCTTCGGGTATACTGTATTGTATTTCCTTGCAATAACAGCAGACGAAGAGTATTGCAACACGACCTGCATCAGTTGAGACGTTGAGACAGTCAGGAGTCAGGAGTACGACACATACATCATTATTCCCTGAGGAAAGTACAATACGACCACACCACTCATCATACCACAGCAGTGCGAGATAATAAAGCCAACGTGACCATGGATAAACCTGCTCAAGAATCGGCAACCGAGCAAGAAGCGAAACTACAGCCGTCTGGTCCCCAAGGAGACAAACCGGTAGAAAGCTCGTCGTCCACGGCAGCTACTG
>Ga0100391_1002064_pt1 | contig 21644 bp, 15 predicted proteins | sample CryGeymeta201515_FD_81541 | JGI IMG/M metagenome (GOLD analysis project Ga0100391, IMG submission 81541) | Groundwater microbial communities from Crystal Geyser aquifers in Utah, USA - Crystal Geyser metaG 2015-15 | ecosystem: Environmental > Aquatic > Deep subsurface > Groundwater | place: USA... | reverse complement strand
TTTTTGTTTTTATTGTTTTTGGTGGGGGTGTGGTGGTTTGTTTGTGGGGCCGGGGTGGGGGGTGTGGAGGGGGGGGGGGGCGGGGGGGGGGGGGGGGGGGGGGGGGGGGGGGTTGTCGTAGAATATCATAAATCATTTGCGGGACTCTTCCTTCCGGCGGCAAGTGCACTACTACTACCAGGGTAGGCCCTACTAGTAGACTACGACGTTATAATATATTTTATTGCCTCTCCCCACCTTTTTGAGGCAGCGATGGGGTTCCAACGTTGTGATCCCCTGAATAAAAGAATGAATTTTCAGTTTTTCTTTTTTTGCCAACATTGAAGTTCGACTAGTATCAGAGGTGTTGCTCAGCAGCATCCATAATGAAACAAATAATCGAGCAACAGGTAGTGGAGAATGGCAATAAGGGAAGGAACGCAAGTCTCAAAACAACGGATCATTACTGGTATAATAGTATGCACTTCTCGCCCATCATGACAAAGAAAAGGGGAGCTGTGCCATCTGCAGCACAGTCCGCATGAAAGACTGCTGTATGCTACACGCACTCAATATTATGAAACAATCTCATAGTATACATAGTGTACTATTAGTAGTAGTAGGTGTTTTTGTTTTGTTCATCGAAACAATACTTTCTGTTGTGTGAACCAATTGGACTTCCAATAGTAGACTACTACTACTGCGGAGTACGCTACTACTGCAGCTACTACTAGCTACTCTACCTGGTAGCTAGCTAGCTAGCTAGCTAGCTTGTAGTAGTACCTGGTAGTAGACTTGTAGACTACGGTACTCCTATCGTAGTAAAAGACAAGGAAATACAGTAGGTCTGTGTCTCCTTAGTAGTTTCTCCTCGCCTCGCCTGCCAGTACCAATACTACTGATCAGTCCCTTCAAAGAAAGCATTCATGAGCTCGTCGTCATTAGCATTAAATGTGGCATTGGATAAAAGATCATGATGATAAATAATACGAGGAGGAATATTATTTTTCATGCGGAGTCCTGCAAACAAAATCAACAGACAACAAAAATAGGGTACTCTACGTTGGCAACACAGTACCTTAAACCACTGGCCCCAAAAGTTGGTACTGTACGTGTCCAGCGCGAGATACAATTCATAGAAGCTGAACTGGTATACAATCGTGTAACAACTGTACAAATGACGACATCGTCTGCATCGGAGACCGACGCAGACGCATTTTCATCAACACGTATGAACATGAATGTACTCACCTCATCATCACCATCAACAATGCCACCTTTTTCCAATGCAGCAGCCGCAACGTCTGTCATCAACGCACCCGACAACAGCAATAGCAACGGCAACGGCAACGGCAACGACAAAGACTCGGAACGACCCGTTTGGTCCAGTCGTCTGATCTTTGTGACGTCCTTCCTGAGTCTTCAAGTGAGTCAATGTTGGAGAGGCACGGGGTTGGTGGGTGGTCCTCATAATTACAGTTTTTACGTAACCTTTCTGTGTTTAGTGTTGTGTCTTGCAGTCATTGGACTTCCATTGCTGATTTTAGAAGTGGGAGTAGGACAAACCTACAGCATTGGCGGTGTAGCCATGTGGCAACTTCCACCCTACTGTCGTGGCGTTGGCGGTAATGGGATTTGGTCGCGCAGCAAACGACCTTGGACGGGATTGGGCGTAGCTGGAATCGTGCTGGGTTGGATTGTGGCCAGCTATAGCATTGGTATTTTAGCATGGACCTGTCACGCCTTGTGGAAAGTGAACGGATCTGATATTATATTCAATCAAAATGGCAACAATGGGTTGGGTTCTTCCGCTGCTAGTGATGACGGAATACTGGAAGGATTGGTGGCGAACACTGGCAAATTTCAAAGACCACCGAACGACCAGTTCTTTCGAGCATACTTTGTCAATGAAATTATCGGGCAGTCTTCTCTGGATGTGGACGATCCAGTACCCACGCGGCTAGTTGGTGCCAATGCTCTGTTTTGTGGCGTTCTCTGGATGATAGTTTTCTGGGTGACAGCTATGGGTGATGGTGTTCATCTTTTAGGACGAACCAACCTGGTGTTGACTAGTTTGTCACTCATCTTGTTGACAGTTCTGTGTGTGGGATCTCTCATGGTCCCCTTGCCATCTGCTTCATACATTAGTGTCTTGACGAATGATGATGACAACAACCTATTCGGCCCGTACAGCAAACCTTACAATGACTTTACCGCAGCCATTGATCAGGCCGATGTATTGAGCCAAAGCATGATCCAAGCACTCTACATTACAGGAATTATGATTGGTTGTTTGACGTCGTACGCAAGTTATGCCCCGTCAAACAAGGAACCAACGGCCAGAATTGCAATCGGTGTCGTTTTAGCCAATATTGTTCTAATTGCTGCTACGGGCTACAGTGTGTCCAGGGCATTGGGCCGTGCAAGCTTTATTACTGGTGCCTACGAAACGTTTTTGGAGGGAGATAGCGATGGTACCGACAATACCACCAATGATATTTTGCCGGTTATTCTGGATTCACTGAGCACCACCCTGTTCGTGGTACTCGTTCAATGGCCGGCAGCACTAGCCACGCTTCCCAATGGCCTGGTGTGGGCGAGAATTCTATATTCTGTGTTTGTTCTGGCAGGAATTCAATTTCCCATGGCCGTCATTATCGCAATTGCAACGGTCTTGCGAGAAGACTCTGCCAGTGATCTATCGAGATGGAAAATTGCGGGAGTTGCAAGCGCACTGGGTTTCGCTGCCTCGCTGCTCTTTGCTACCGATGCCGGTTTGATATTTTTGGATACAATTGACTATTGTACGTGAAATCGGCTCTAGGGTACGCAGTGTATTGTGTATTTTCTTCTCACTTCCTTGTTATTTCTGCACCATATAGATTTGTCACTGGCGCTCATCCTCCTCGGTTTTCTAGAAGCTTTTGCTGCTGGATGGATTTACGATTTAGACGAGCAAGTCAACACGTACGGTGCCAGAGCCATTATTGCCCACATGCTGTGGAATTTTGCACCCGTCCTGACGGCCGCAGTTATTTGGTTTGGTTATGAGAACACCGGTCAAGCCGATGCATACCATCTGTGGCTGGGACTTTTTGGTGCCGTGCTTACTTTCCTTTTCTTTTTCATGTGTGCGTTTCTCTTTGTTCGCTGTTCGTACGAGCGGTATTTTACGCGAGTGATATCATCCAACAGCAACGACGAGGTTATTCTAGATCCACGGTCTTATTACATGGAGTTTTGTTTTGGTAATACGGAATCGATGAAGCGCTCTCTGGAATCCTCAATCGGTCCACTGCCGCTGATATGGTATATTTTCATTAAGCGGGTCGTTCCGCACCTGTTGCTGTTGGTCTTTATCAAGAGAATTCTCTTGCCTAGTGACCCCTATTCGACTAGCATTGCCTTTGGTAATTATGGAGGTTACCCAAAGCGTCCCTTTCAATTCACTGGTATTATTGTCTTTGCTTGGATTGTGGGACTCTTTTTATTGGGATTTGTCATACCGAATGTCTATTCTCCTCTGTCAGCTCCACCTACATCTGTATTTATGAATAGACGGGATACGTGGGAAGACCTGGAGGACACGGTGGAAGAAGCTACCAGTGACGAAGAAGATGAGACGATACGAGTAACTGTTGCCAATTCTACAATTGTAGAATTGGATCACATGCATGAGCCAATTGACTTTGAGAACGATGATGATGAGACGGATAGTATTATTACGTCCCGCCAAGACCAGGATGAACACCCTATATTTGCCGAAGTACAAGACGTTCAGGCATAATTTCTTTAGTGCTATTCGATAGCACAATTTTGAACCGCTGCTCACTGTTAGAAATACCTCTCCTAGAGTAGACCGTGTACTATCCCAGTAGACCTCTAGCTAAGTAGTAGTGGTACAGGTAGCATTAGCTACAAGTAGAGTACTACAGGTATGCTACTAGAGTACTCTAGTAGTAGAGGAGTAGCTAGAGTAGTCTAGTCTAGCTAGAATAGTAGTACTCCGTAGGTCACCAGCCAAGAAAGAAAACAATTTTTATGGAAACGTTTAGCCTTCATCTCACCCCAACCCTCATCTTACTTCAAACAGGTCATTGCTTACCAGTGGTACTTTTTTAGCACGGTCACTGATTAGGAGAAGCTGGATTGCCGGCTCGCACAGAAATTGAATTGGCGCAAAAAAAAAAAATGGTTTCAGCTCTGAAGCACTCTCTGCGGTCCTGCATTATACCTTACTACTTTCATTCAAGCTTTTATTCGTCCTGTATCATCAGCATTGTATAAAGAAAATTACTAGAAGACATGTCCACTTCGAACAATAGAGCTACCGCAGCGGCTGCTGCTGCTGCTACTGCTGCTGCCTCAGAAGTAGAGCCTGGTAGCAAACAAATTTCTACTTCTGGGGAACGTGTAAAGAAAGCTGTACTAGCCATACAAAATAACTTGAAAAGCAACATTTCGACTTCTAACAACGAAGCCGTCGCCTCGATCGTTCCAGTAGCAGCAGTCCCAGCAGCTGCTACTACGGACCCTACTGGCAAAGTGAGCGAACATAGCAGTACCGGAGCCAAAAAATCCGATCCAAGAGAAACCATTGGCGGGATTCCAGCCAACAAAACTCAAACTGCTACAGAATGCAACGACGAACAGTTGCAGCAACTACAGGATCGGGTCAATCGTATTACTCTCGGTCCTCTTGTTGTCACACCGTCTCCATCCCTTCCTCGTCCTACATCTACTACTGGAGTGAATACTCGTAGCAGTACAACTATGCAATTGTCACGCATGCAGCAGCCCACCTGTACTCCCAATCAGACTGGCGACCAAAACATGACTTCTCAAACTGCCATTCAAAATGTTACCATTACAGCAGGAGTTGATCAATCCTATGATTATTATATGGAAGCAGGGGCGGCACTTACTGCTGCCCAAGATTCAAGACAGCGGCAGCCCACTGAGCTTCTGCAAACGAGTATGAACGGCGGAAACAATGATACCTTTGAGAATCTCTGGTTGGACGACGATAATAATAATGACATCAATAGCAGCCATATCTTTCAGGACAATGCTAGCAATGCGAGTTATACCAATATTCTTCAAATTGATGATGAAGAAGATAACTTTACAGTGGGAACCGACGGAACGCGGTGCAGTGCCGGAACCACGGGAACTGGAGGTGGAACTATTGCGGACGATGCTAGTCTCATGTCCCTGCGAAAAATGGTATGGAAGGCCAATGCGGTCCAGGCTGCCCTCGCTCAACAGCAACAACAACAACAGCTGCAGCAAGACGGAGAAGGACTTTCTGAACAGGAAGTGTTCCGATCTCGTCCTCGCATTGCACAAGTCACGCCGATTCCTGTCGAACTCGAACGTGCGGTTGCTACTGCTCCAGTGAAGGGCGAGCAGGCTACCTCGCCGAGTGACGGTGGTGTAGAAAACATGAGCTCACCCATTGTGTTGAATCCACCATGTGTGGGTGCCGCTCTGGTTCCGAAACAAGAAAAATCCGATATTTCGCCGCTGGCTAGTGTTCTGCCCCCTAGTACTACTCCATCGGCAGCCTTACTTATATCCGAAGCCTGGCAGCCCTATAATTCTAGGAATACAAAGGATACGTACGCGACAACCTCTGTTGGTGATGGCACGGACACTGGTAATTTCTCGGCCTTGAAAGCTTCCGCTTGTGAGACACCGTCTCCAATAGGACAAAGGGAGGATCGAGGGGTGGCTTTCAACAACGATTCTGGGAACACTCTTCAAGCGACGGAACATCTAACTTGCAATACCAGTGGCAATGCAAATGCGACGAGAAGTCAATTTGAGGACAGCATGCACAATGCTAGCGATTTGGATGTGTTTAAGACGACTATTGAAGGCTCTCCTACTTTACTGGCTGCTCCTACCAGCGGACCCGATCAATCCAAAGACGCACGAAACAGAACACCAGACAATGCCAACGACTCTTCTGTGCCATTTCGCGAGCGAACCAATGAGAGCTCCTCATCTACTCTTGTCAAGAGTCCTTCGACAGATGCCGCCTTCAAGTCGCCTACCTCAAATACGTACATAAATTCAATATCGTCCACTCTAGCAGCTAGCGGTGATTATTTAAGCATCAAACGTAACGCCTCATCACCCCCTGATCCTCCTTCTCAGCAGTTCATTCCCAATTCTCAACTGAAACGGTACGCGTGGGAACATTCACCAGAAAAGAAGAAGAAAATGAAGGAACAAAAGCAGCAGACGAGCCAGAAGTATCGTGTGCCCAATGCAGTGCCTGGTGAATCCCACTATGACCCCGAAGACGAAGATGATGGTCTGACCAATCTTGTCATTACAGTTATGGGAGTGGAAGACAAAGGCAAGGGTGCTTACAAGAATGGCGTTTCTACTAGTGAGACAAAGCTCCATCCCCCATCTTTCATTCAAGAGCAAGACAATTATGAAGACGGAGAGCAGCGGGAAGCTTTTCTCAACGAAGAGGATGTTGAAGATATTTCATTCGTATCTCGTTACGACAATGAAGGACTCATGGTCAACACCGACGGCAATTTGAAAGGCGATATTTATGTTGCTCGAGATATCGGCATTGTCAACAATCATCATATTGCCTACTCTTTCGAGACTCTCTTTTTGATAGCTGATGAAACCTCTGGCATCTTCTTGGCTACATTTTTGCTTCTGTTGGTACCTTTGGTACTACTGGGTGCTATTCTTTGGGAACTGTTGGATGCATCGTCTAAACCTCTTCACTCATGGAGAAATTTCTTTGGCATTCCCACGAAGGAGGAACTGTCGGTGGAGGCCCGTGTTGCACAGATTTGCCTATTGCTTGGATGGGTCCTCTTGGTGAAACAAACGGCATTGGTCAATACGATGTTTCAATGGTTGTGTCTCTTGACTAGCCGTGCATCGGCGAGGCGCTGCACGAATGTACAACGCCAGCAGCGGGGAGGGGCCAACTATGCTAACATGAGTTATTTGACACGCAATATCTCGCAGAAGGCCTCGGGTCATACAAGTATATCGAAAAGGCGTCGGCTCTTTGGATCAACACTCGATCTGGCGAAGCATGCCCTATACATGGTGAGTGCCGTAGTTGTGTTGGTGCAAGCCACAGACAGCGTCATAATGCTGTTATGGAACATGACAGCTCTGGAGTTTGTTTCGAGACTGGATACTTTGGCTTTTCACGTTTGGACCCGAGGAAATCATCACATGATATCGTCAAGTTCTGCAGCCAAAACGAATGGAATTTTTTTGCACGCCTTGGCCACGCCCTCTACAATCCCAAGCGATGGATCACCTGGAGCACCTCAAGACGAGACAGCCAACGTTCCTGCCAATTTTCGCTTCACTTCTCCCACACAGCTTTCCAAGCAACATCTGCTCAGGGTCTTTCTATATTTTATTATTTCGGGTTCCATTCTATTGTTCTTTGGATGGATTGTCTACGAGCAAGTGCTTGGTTACCCCCCTGTGTCGGACTGCAATGCTCTCTTGCTACAGTTTGGCGAGCTTGTTGACAACGGTATTTCAACGACAAATGGAGCTACTTACTATTTAGCCAGCACCTTTGGTGGTCTCTATAGACGTCGTAAGGGGGAAGTTACTCACCACCATGGCCGCTTTATATACGACATGAAGACCATGTCTCCCCTTCATTCGCCCAAATACAAAGTTGCCTACTGTCGACCGCTGGAAGCTTGGACCATAGCTAAAGAAAACGCGGATCCCTGCGATGAGTATGTTTTGCGCACAGGAACGACTAATGTATATGATCTCTTGTCACTTAAAAAAGACGAGTCTATCCACTGGTTCGTATCCTCTCGCGGGGAGTTCGAGAGCATCAGCCACGATACTCCCCTGGATTGGTTTGAAATTTCATGTGCGGACTGCTCGGTCTTTTCCAGCTTGTCCGGCGAAGGTTACGGCTACCATTGTGCCAAATTTCAGCCCGAACAGACCCCATTGATTTCTCAATCGGTCGCTTCTCAGGCACCGCCACTATTTCCAAAGCCATGTGGAACGCTGGCGTGGGATGCACGTCTCAGCCCCTTTCCTGATGTGCTCACCAAGTTACGGCTCAGCTCGAACGATGATGAGTCAGTATCAGCCATGGGTGGAGTTGAGCCTGATACTATGTTTGAGATCATGGTCGATGCTTATGGAGCTGTTCTGTTGGAACCTCAGTTTCAACGTCCTGTGTATGCATCGCGATTTGAGTCTCACCTTGTACTGATGATTTTTGCTGGGCGACGTTGGGTAGTTGCAATGTTGCGCACCAGCTTTGACGAATGGGAAAAACACCCCGAGCGCCACTCAGATCATGTCTCGAATTTGTGGGATTATTTGAAAGACCCTCCAGCAAGTAAATCTACGCTGGGACAGGTGGCATCTGCTTCTCCCAAAACCTTCCCATTGTACGTCAGCGAAGTTGTTGATATTGCTCAATCCAGCAACTTGAGTCCTGTTGGATTGCAGTGGCATACTATCCGAAGGGAACAACAACAATCCTTGTTGGGCACATCGCTTGTGGCAGGCAATGCATTCGACACGGCTCTACTATGTGCGATCTGTAGTGACGACACAAATCCATGTCACTCGAGTGGAATATGTTACCGACATGATACACAAAATGACAAAGATCTGGAGAGCCAGTGTCTCTGCCGACCAGGATACGAAGGCCATCTTTGCGAATCCTCTTTACTAGGATGCGGGAACGATAAACTGGGATTGTGCCATAACGATGGAGAATGTGTGAGCGGTATGTGTTCTTGTCCTACCTGGGAACGAAACCAAAAGTCGTTCCAGATTCGAGGTGAATTTTGTGAAGTCTTGCCAAATTGCTTTGACTTTGAGATGGAAGGTTTCGATTGCTTTGAGCGAGGCACTTGCTCGAATGCTGGGTGCGAAAATGGCTCTGTTTGCCGAATGGATGGGTCGTGTGACTGCGATTCAGATCCTGCAGAAGCTGGCAAGTATCGCGGCAAGCTTTGCCAAGAACGAATCAACTGTTTTGACTTTGAAACAGAAGGCGAAGATTGTGTAACGAAGGGAAGTTGCACGAATATTGCGTGCAATGGAGGTATTTGCTCTTCGAATGGTAGTTGCAGAGAATGTCCTCCACTCGCCACGGGTCATTTCTGTACTATTTTGCCCGATTGCTACCATGCCGAAATGGGAGGAGTTGAGTCCAGTTGTTTTGAGACTGATCAGTGTACAAATGCTGGATGTGCCAATGGAGGCCAATGCCAACGAGATGGTTCTTGCACGTGTCCCTTGTTACCTTCGACGCAAGACGGCGTTGGCTCAACTTCGAAAACTCGCTTTTCAGGAAAATTGTGTCAGATTGGCCCAAAGAAAAAAACAAAGGAAGTGACAGTATCGACCACTGTTAGCACACCATCCATGCCAACATCACCACCATCTTCTACTAGACTATCGGAACCGGAGAGCAGTAGTAACAGAACGTGTCCAGAGGGTCTGACAGGACAAGACTGCTCGATTCCTTTGGATTGTTGGGCTGATGAGATTGGCGGTCAAGATTGCGTGGTGGCAAAAACCTGCACCAACAAAGCCTGCCATTCCGTGACCACAAATAGTACGTGTTTGATAAACGGCCAATGTTCATGTCCTGAAATGTTTGACGTCGAAGTGTACGGGAAGCTCTGTCATCAGGTTTTGCCCGTTGATGACTGTTTCGAAGCAGAACCAGAGGGTAGGGATTGTTTCAAATCCAATACGTGTACCAATGCTGGTTGTTCGAATGGAGGTCAATGTACAGAAACAGGGAGCTGTGACTGTCCTAATTTGTTTTGGTAAGCTAACGAAAGCGAAAGAAACGAACCTTATGAACCGTTTGTTTTTGAAAAACGAGTTGCGCTCCACAAGCTGTTGTTGTATTAATGTTTTCACTATTATTTAGTGTCTGTATCTGCCTAACTTTTTCATGCAACACCACACTTTCTCTCACAATATCACAGGGGAAAGACATGCCAACACGCTCGAGATTGCTTTGAACAAGAGTACAGTTGTTTCTTCAATACTTTCTTGACGGGTGGAACGAATCCAGGAACGACGACTAACCTGCCAGTAAACGTTAGTAGTAGTACTAGTGAAAACGATGAAACTATCTCGCAAGCCGAAGCAGCGTGTGCTAACGCTGGCTGCCTGAACTCTGGTGTATGCCAAATAAATGGACAGTGCATCTGTCCTGTGGGTTTTGATGGAAAGATTTGCGAACAGGAGGTGGCGTGATCGATGAAGTAAAAGAAGTAGCAGTAGCAGTAGTGTTGGAGAGGGTTTAGAAATCTACTCCCTGTTTGAGAAACGAAAGCTTCCGTTAACCAGATTTTTTATTTGTTGTGAGTAGAAGAGAATAAGGTAGACTAGACTACAGCACTTGCTTTTTGGAGGCAGGAGGTTTGTTCCGCTACTACTAGCTACAGTAGCTATTACCAGTACTACTAGACTACGCGAGTACTACTACTAGCTAGCTAGCTACTACTAGTAGAGTAGCTACAACTGGAGTAGCTAGCTACTACTAGCTAGAAGACTACTACTCTACTAGCTAGCTCTACTAGCTACTAGCTAGTAGTAGTCTAGCTAGTAGTAGCTAGTAGTAGCTAGCTACTAGACTACTTCTGTACTACTGGTGTCGTTAACGTAATTAGATTTTCTAGTAGCTACAGTAGTCCTTATTCCTACTGTCAATGAAACATGACTCAAATAATGCTCGTGACAGTTTTTCTCCAATGACAAGCAACAACAACAACAAGAGAAAAAAATGCCATTACATTGATTCAAAATTCAAATCCATCGATCGGTCGTAGTTACGTATTACTGGATGTACAGTTACAGTGAAAACAAGGGAAGGTGGGGTGGAATATAACAAAACAGAAGTATAACAACTTTGCGAGCCAGATATGATACTCTGTCACAGACGATGGCTACGGAAACGGCTACAACATCAGCTAGAGCAGCAACAAGAGACAAAGGCAACGACGCCAACGACGCCAACGTCTTCTATTACTGTTATGAGAACTCCTAGTAATATTACTACTGGTAGGACTCATCTGTTCTTATTCTTATTACTACAACAGATACTGTTGCTAACAGCAGTAGAGGCACACATTTACGTGGAATTTCGTAACGATTATGCAGCACCGCGCATCGTCTCCAGCGTATCGTATTTTGACTGGAAGAAGGAAATACAACAACCACTGTCGTCGTCGTCATCTCGTCCAAAGAGCAGCAGTAACGACTCTTCCCCCTCCTCCTCCTATTTGAATGGTAAAGAAATATACTACGCAAACTACAAACAGCCCATAACTTCTACTACTGCTGTCACTACCAGTAGTACTAGTAAAAGCACGAAGAATTATTTTCCTCTGAACGTGAATCAAGTTTATGTGACGGATGATGATAACGCATCACATCAAGTTGATGATGATGATGATGCTGGTGGTGATGGTGGTGACTCGGATGAGCCAGACAACACAATAATGATTGTATCATCCTTTGATTTTGATGAATTGACAACCTACGGGAGAGGACAAACGGCACTGGACAATCTGAGCACGTCAGCACAGACCTTTCGTGCTACCTTTATTGTACTGCTGTTAAGTGGTTTGGATTGGAAAGCCAAAGTTCAATTTTGGTGGTCTCACTGCATTACCTATCCCAGTGTTGCCAACGATGCCTGGAGTACGTTGTTTGGATCCAATAATCAATTGAACTTGAAACGATACCAACGACAAAGACACATAACGAACAGCGACAACAAAAACAAAAACAACAATGAGACATTGATTGGGCCCTTTTTTGTTGTCGTGATTGACAATGACAAAGATATTCTTCATCGTATTCAAACAGAAAAGTATGTGGAACAGTTTGGAGTAGATGATGAATCTCCCTTAAAGGGAAGGACTGTGACATTTCGAATTGCTTTTTGTTGTATTGTACTTTACCTTGTATTTAAGGTGTGGACATGGATGACAAAAACTAAGAAAAATGGTCTCCAGAATATGATCAGCAGTATTCGACAACAGCAACAACAACAACAGCAACAACAATTCACCAGTAATCCCGCTACGGAGGAGGCAGGAACCGGCGACATTTCTTTTCATTTCTTTTCCAGCGAAGATCTTGGTCGGGGTCAAATTCGAGAAGGACCATGTTCCACCACAACTGTCTGCCACAGCAACATGAAAAATTTTAGTACGAAAAAACCATCTCATGATGATTATCATCGAGGGAACGATAATTGTTGTGCCATTTGTCTTGGAATTATGCCCAAGGGAACAACTGTTTCCATATTACCCTGTCGACACACCTTTCATCCCAGGTGTATCGACGAACTGTTGCGACAACCAGTTACCACCAACAACAATAACAATAATTTTTATAATAGTAAACAGTGGTGTTGTCCATTGTGTCAATTTGATTTGCACCAATATTTTGAAGAACGGCATCAAGCACAAATGAACATGTTTTGGGAGATTGGAGAGGCCGCTGATGCTGATGCTGATGCGCAAGTTAAGGAACGAACAGTACCTCGAATGATGCTCGTTTCAAGGTGGTTACATCGGTATAGTGGAAATGACACCCCGCCACCAACAGCATGGTTGTCTTGGAGATCATCCAGTACTGCCATCGCGGTGACAGGAGAAATGGGGGATCTGGAACTGACGGTAAATAATAATGATGACAACAACAATACACATAACCATGTCACTAGCAATAGATGTGAAAGCGGGGGAGTCATGATTTAACTTTCAATCTAATTTGCTTTTTATTTCGTTGGGTATTTTTTTTGGCACACGTATTCGATATATTCATTTTGTTCTACCTGGAAAGGAAGACATGATTTTAATTTGTTGAAGATTCCATTTTTCGTTCGTAAACGTAGACTCCGCGAATCTTCCAGTAGGCTTCACTGAGGATATCGGGCTGACTTTGAATGTAGGCATTGCAAGCTTGAACGGGGCCACTATTTTGATTGTTGTTTTCTTTGGTCGTTGTAAATGTTTCGGCTTCGACGGGACAATCTCGACCGAACCGGTTGCCGGCAACAGTCCCGCAAAAGGCCAGATTGAAAACAATGCGCATATCCCGAAAATGATCGGCACTGCACCCGGTACCTTCGCCAATTGCAAAGTACGCGTACGGTAGACCCCAGCTTTGTGGATCAGGAACGACTACATCATCAGACGATGATGATGGTGTTGATGATGATTGTTGTGATGTTTTACCATTCTTGTTGTTTGTGTTCGTTTGTCCTAAATGTGCCGTTTCTATGGCTTGCTGTAAATTGGTAGGAATGGACTGATTACGAGAAAACACCCAGGAACGAATATAGGTATGGATAGGATCCCATTCCAAAACATAAATACCACCACCCGCCTCGTTAATGGGGATTCCTATACTTCCCGGTTGTTGACTAACCGTTACACATCCTTGATTTGCCCATTGGTGTGGTGCCAAATTCCAACAATCGTCTGCAGGGACACTGGTTTTGGTGTCTAAATTACCTGTAAAGGTATCCGGAAGTCCAGCTTGGTCGTTAAAGTTTTGGTTTTGCATTGCAAATGAAAAAGAAAAAAAAACAAGGACGATTACATGAGTGCGATGATGCAAAAACACAATTTATCACCCCTCCTCTCCTCTCTTTCATATGATGTTATGCTACGTACTTGCACGATCCCAAATTCCGGTCCGATTATAATCGGCAACGTGTGCATACATACTGCATTGTCTACTGGTATGGAGGGCTGTTTTGGCCTGTGTTTGATTGTTAATATTTTCCAAAATATCAATTTCACCATAATCGGGCCAATGTTCTTCATTGGTTAACCAAAAAGCTGGCCACACACCACATCCTGCTGGCATGTGTCGTACATCTAAAATGAACAATCCTCTATTGAACAACGTCCGTCCCTCTAATCGAACCGATTCACGTGGACCATCCGTAGTGGAAGCAGATTTCATATACACAAATGACATGTCTTCCTGTTTGTTGTCATGGTTGCTGTTGTTGCTGTTGGTATCGTGACTGCTATTACTTCTACTGTTTTGATGTTGTTGTTGTTCGCGAGTAACATTGGCAATTCCCAATGTTTTGGCACGTTCTTCCGACACGTACGTATTATATCCTGCCGAACCTTCGGAATCTTTACCGTCATAAAAATCATAAAAATCAAAAAAATTGTTTCCTTCTTGACACTGCAATATCTGATACGGACCTGTGGGTTGTTGTTGAGAAGAAGAATGGTGTCCAGTGCTATCCTTCGAAGAAGTAGAAGACGGAACGGTCGTTTCTGGTACCTTTTCTTGAACGGCATGTTTTCTGTTCTTGATAATCTTGTTGTCATTATTGGAACGATATTTTTCACGAATGTACAAAATAGCAAATAAAATAGTACTTCCCATCAGCACATACTGCAGCACTTTGTTGTTGAAAGGCCGATAGTGGTTGCGATAGTGTTGTGGATCTTCTTCCTTGGAATCGTCGTCATCGTCATCGTCATCGTCATCGGCATTAAAGCTCATGTGATTTGACACCATTCTTTGGTTCTTCGTGAGAGCCGTTGATTCATTGTGTTCGTCAGATCGTGGTGGCATCATGAATCTCAAACAATAATAATAACAGAGTATTTGTTTTTGGTAGTGCGGTAGTCTAGTACTACTAGTAAAAGATGAGCATTACAACATTTATTTTGTTAGGATGTGTGAGGTGAGAGATGTGCTTCTTCTTGTTGTTTGTTTCCTTTTTCCTGAGGTTTCACAAAAGACACGTAGTACCTGTGAAAACACGTCATCACTTTTTCAAAATCACCCAGACTTACATTAATATTTAAAGTTTTGTATTAGCTCGTAAAATGAGATCATTGTACGGAGAGTACTAGCTACTGTAGTAGTCTACTAGCAGCAGTCTACTCTACTAGTAGAGTCGCTACTACTAGCTACTAGTAGAGTAGTGGTAGCTATTACTGCTAAGTAGTAGTAGCACGTAGTAGTAGTCTACTACAAGCAATAGACTAAGTAGTCTACTACAGTACGTAGTAGTAGTACTAGCTAGTAGTTCTAGTAGAGTACCAGTACCAAGAAGATACTCTACAAGCGACTGCTGCTGTATTTACGGCTACAAGCAGCAGCGGCAACCCAATTAGCTAGAGTATTACTACTACACTGTACCACTCCCTGGAACCACCAAGCTTTGTAGTCTAGTACTACTAGTAGCTACTAATGTAGCTAGAGTACTGCACCAGCGAGCGTCAAATCCAACAACAAAAACAACCTCTCTCCTATCCTTCTCCTCACAGCCTGCTTAAGCTGTTTGTGTTGTATGCACATCTTTTAAACAATTAAAAAACATAAACCATGTCTAAGCAAGGAATTACCAAGGCTATGAAAGCTGCTCTAGGTCATCAATTGAGAGAAACTGGAGCGGCTCTCCGACAGATGGGTGCCGATGAGGTATGTCCGTTGTCTGTTGGTTAATGGTTGTTGTTCATTATGACGATAACAACAGTAGGAGTACTACTACTACTCTAGCTAGTACTAATAGTGAACTGTATTAATATCCATCTGTGTTAAAAATTGAGAGTTCCAATACAAAAATGCATTTGCTTTAAACTGTTCGAGCGGATTATATTATTATAGTTGGATGTTGGATATACGGATATACACTACTGTCTACTGTATATGTTTTTCATGTAAAACGATCTAACAAAGAATAATACTACTCTACGTGATATCTCTGTTTTATTATTAATCTTCTTTACTGCATCACTTTTTATAAAAATAAAAAAAGATCTTTACAAGACACCGTCCTCGCATGTTTTTTAATGGTAAGATGCCATTTCAAACCAACGATACCTTTATTGCACCTAGTGCATCCGTGATTGGAGATGTTACCAATTGGGACAGATCCAGTGTATGGTACGGTGCCGTAGTACGAGCTGATTCCACCTTTCCTATTGAAATCGGATACTGCAGTTCTATTGGCGAAGGAACTGTTGTGGCTACCTTACCCGCAGGATCCACACTGCAAACAGGATTCCCGCCCGAAACCTTTATTGGGCATTACGTTACGGTTGGTGCTGGATGTGTCCTCAAGAGTTGTCGTATTGATGATCTTGTTGAAATTGGTGACAAATGTACCATATTGGAAGGTGCCATTGTTGAAAACCATACCAAATTGGAAGCAGGAACGGTCGTTCCACCTTATGGTCGGATTCCGAAAGGACAGCTATGGGCAGGAAATCCTGCTTCGTACGTTCGAGAGTTGACAGAAGAAGAAACCGATGTACTCCGGTACAAGAACAATTGTAAAGCCATTCATTTGCAAGCTTACGATCACATGGTCGAATATTTGCCCATTGGTAACACGTACGTACAATTGGAAGAATTGGAACAGAAACAACAACAAGAACAACACAAGCAGGGTTGAGAACCCTATGATTCTTATTGTAGTTGTTGTCAGTTGAACGATATACTTTTGTTTCTTTTGAAAGAGCGTCCTTGATTCGCAAGGACGCTTCTTCGATTGGGAAACCAATATACTAGTATAAAACAATAGTAATAGGAGACATTATTTTCTATATTTTTTGTCAACGGAAGTATTCTAAGCCTTCTACAACTACACTCAGTATGCACATTATATTTTTAAATATGAATTGATAGAGTTATTAAAAGACATATACTACAGCTATCACAGACCCGATCGTTGGCAGCACCAACCTATACAATGCCTTGGCGCTGGAGCTCTCTCCATTTTGTTGAGCGGAGAATGCAGTTTCGCCATCACTGTTTGCTGCATCAGCAGCTTCGCCATCACTATTTGTAGTATCAGCGGAATCGCAGCAAAATGGACCAACAATTACGTTCCGCAAATCTTGGCACAGGGTAGTATTTGTTACAAATGGAATATGACGAGGCCACTCGGAGCAAGGGGCGCCCCACTCAGGAACAATAGTAGAATCTTCTCGTTCGGCCGCATATACAGTGCCCTCTGCACAGGGCGAGTCGCAGATTCCCATTTCACTGAAAGGCGCACTATCAGCAATATTGATGGAGCTCCCTGTTGATTCTGTACTAGTTTCGTCGGCAATGGCTGGTAATTCGGTGGTACGATTTCTGTCGTTGTCAGAAACGCTGCTGTCTATTGCCTCGCTACCGGTCGGGAATTCACCAAGAGAAGAGGGGATATCGGGACAACCACAAAAAGCAGGAACATCGTACCCTCTCGATTCTGAAAGATTCTCCCTGTAACTCGTGCACTGAGCCGGAGGAGTGATCAGAAGGCTATCAGCAATCTCACCGCAAGTCTCGCTAGTGCTTGTAAACCGGGCATTAGGGCGGGATGGAGGGAGTCCATCTGAACACAATGAGCAAGGTCGTAGAGATCCAGGGCAACCACACCAGTACCCATAGGTCTCTTCAATAACGCGACAGGTCTCGTCGCCATCCACTTTTGGAAAAGTGAGGACATCTGCACACGTAAGTTCTGAGTTAGGGAGCTTTTTGGAGTCTCTCGATTGCTTGGAGACAACAGCTGCGGGGTCTTCTTCGCCGCCCGTACAAATATCCTCACAAACGATGCTTCCTTCTTCATTATTGGGATCGTTTTGTGGCTCTTCTTCTTGATTGATAGATTGGAAGGGACAACCACACTTGGCGACAGCAGTAGCACGCAAAATTAAACATTCTTCGTAGGGCGGATTCGTCCACGCTGCAACCTCCCAGTCAGCACAAGATACGTTGTCCACTTCAAGACTAGGGTCAGCCTGGTAGTTTCGATCATCGCAAAAGACGCATCCATCACCAGGTTGACCAGTGCTACCCATGTTGCTTCCAGTAGTACCTTCAGTGTTGCCTGATTCTGTCTGATCACTATCAGTTGGTGTCTCTTCGGCATTGATAGTATCTTCATTGGGATCTACGTCAACGTCAGCTTCCAATTCTGGTTGGATCTCTTCAGAAACTTCACTAGTCTCCTCTTCCTCTTTGTCTTCTTCCGCTCCTACAGGCTCCTCTTCTTCATTCTTCGCTGATTCTTGAGTTCCTCCACCAAAGTACTTTTCGCAATCATATTCATCATAGTTATAACTATTCTCGTTGCAGTAGCAAGCTTCTTCATCATAGTTCTCGCTGTCCTCGTCACAGTAATCAATTTCTCCGCTTTCTGCAGCTTCTTGAGGATCTTTCTCATCATAATCATAGTCCTCATCATATTTTTCGTCCTCGTTCTTGTCCTTGTCTTTGTAATCGTCTGACTCTTCACAGTATTTGTCGTCGTAATTTTTACTATTCTTGTCACAATAACAGGCCTGTTCGTCGTAGTCGCCACGTTCTTCGTCGCAAACGTCCACTTCTTCTTCTTCTTCTTCCTCCTCCTCCTCCTCCTCTACGGGCACTTCTTCGGCGGCCGCCACGGGAGCAAAGACAGGACGTAAACTAGGCGGCATAACTGGAGCACTACTAGGCTGTCGTGTCGTGGGAAAAGGTGTAGGAAAAGGTGTGGGAAATGGTGTTGGACGTCGTGTAGGAAGTGGTGTCGGACTCCGCGTGGTAGGTGCCTTGGTGGGTCGCAATGTAGGTCTTCTTGTTGGCCATGGAGTGGGAGTAAGAGTTACTGGAGCCAGAGTTGGATTTGGAGTCTCAGAAACCTCGATTGCCGCTGCCACAGGTGCAAAAGTAGGCTTGCGCGTGGGTGCGGCCGTCACAGGGGCAAGGGTAGGAATAGGAGTAGGCACTGGCGTCACGGGAGCAGTTGTGGGCAATGGTGTAGGTGCTAGCGTCACGGGAGCAGCTGTCGGCAAAGGCGTAGGTTCAGAAATTGGATTGGTTGTCGGTGCCTTGGTCGTTGGAGAGACGGTTGGGCTAAGGGAAGGTGCTGACGATGAAAGTTGAGTCGGAAAGGGTGTGGGAGGCTTAGAAACAAAGAATGATCCACTTTCAAACACAACCAAAGATGGACGCATACTTGGCTGGCTCGTCGGGTTTTCTGTAGGTGGAAGGGTAGGCGTTCTGGTTGGATTCTTGGTGGGCCTGCGACTGGGGGCATCGGAAGGAATTGTAGTTGGAGCATCCGATGGACGTTCCGTAGGCTTTCTGGTCGGACTGACAGTTGGTTTCGGTGTAGGACTCTTGCTGGGAGCCTCTGAAATAGTGATAGAAGGGGCATCCGAGGGACTCCTGGTCGGATTCTGAGTCGGACGAGCCGTAACGGGAGCTTTGGTAGGGCTCACTGTAGGCATTTTCGAAGGCTGAAAAGATACCGAAGGTTCAGTGCTAGGTGTTCTGCTGGGAGCTGCCGAAACACTAGGCACGACCGAAACCGTTGGACTGTACGTGGGTTTTGCCGACGGGACAGGTGTGGGTTTGCTAGTTGGCGACTTGCTGGGAGCCACAGAGACAGAAGGAGCGGATGAAACGGTAGGCGCTACCGATACACTGGGCATCGCCGAGACGGTGGGTTCCTGCGACTTTTCCTCAGCCGGCACAGGTTGCACGTCCGTCTCAAAGGAATACGTATCCTGGTCTATCGCGACCACTGCCGTTTGAGCTGTCTCAGCTTGAAGATGGCGCGACACTAAATTTGGTGAAGAAATATCAACTGCAGCGGCAGTTGCAGCACGTGACAGCAACTTTAGAACCCCTTGACAGGTCAGAACGAGACCCAGAGAAAATATCTTCATAGTGGTGCGATAATTTCGTAACTTAGAAGCTAATACGTGCAAACAATTCTTTTTTGAAGAGAAAAAAGGATTTATGAAAACGCAGACAACACTGGAAGAAGTTAATCTTATTAAAAAATATCCATTGTAGACGGTGGGATCCACTAGCTAGACATGAAAGGAAATGGTCACATCTCACATCTAAAGATTAACACATGCTGCTGCCTTGGCTTGAACAGTCTTCAATCATTCTTTTTCATCAACTGCTTCGACACAAATGAATGAAATTAGGAATCTTCAAACGCGGGAGTTTGGTCACTTAGAGTCAGATAAATTTTCTTAGCTTTTGAAGATGTAAGTACGAAACAAGTTTATCGAGAGATACTTTACGAAGGGTTCCGGTTAAAAAGACATCAGAGCAACATCGACAGACAGTACTCTACTAGTAGATAGTACGGTAGTAGCCTACTACCTGGTACCTACTACATACTCAAGGTAGTAGACTACTACTAGACTACTACTAGCTAGTAATCTAGTAGTAGAGATTAGAGGAGCTGAGAGTAGTAGAGTAGAAAACAACCATGTTATTACCATCATCATGTGCCACTGTGCGTAGACGACGGCGGAAACAACCAAATGTTAGAGGCAGCTGTTTGACTTACTAGACGCCGACACTGTCCAAATGCAAGATAAGACAATGTAACTTACACTCTTATCTAGAAGCAGCAGTGCAGTATCGCCTATCGCCCTTTCGTTTTGGATGGATTAAGTGTGGTGGCTGTTCCAAGTTCCAACAAGTCGGACCGCCGCGTTGTAGTCTCATGTGGAATATCAAGATCGACTGTATTATTGGCTTCACAGGCAGCTTCAATGGACTAGACCTGAGTTGAAGGTCTGCTTCAATGCTATTGGTACGAGCGACAATGGCAACAGTAGAAGAAATATAGTACCATACAACATGCAGGCCTCACCTCATCGTTAACGACAGCGAAGGTCATGTGTCGGATTCTGGCAATGTCTCCAGAAACAACGAGTATTGTTGGAAGCAGTGTAGGCTCTGCTTGGTTTATTTTCGTATGTTTGACCGCCACGTTGCAACTTGCAACGCTATAAAGGCGGTCCTTTCGGCTTTTGGCTACATATCCCAACCGACGATTCAGACGAATGACCCCAATTAAGACCGCATATCTCCGAGCATGACTAAGATTCATGTGAAAAGGTTACGTAGGCGCAAATCCACGACAAAAACAATAAGAGCGAGGCATTTTCAGGACCAGGGTATGACACATTGTTGATCCTTTTTGGATTTTTTGTTCCGAAATGACTGTTCCAACTAAAATGTGTTCCCTTTTTTCGATTTCATGACCAAAATGTGTTCCGTCCAACACCCCGCCAAAGTTGAAGCTGTCATAACAAATCATCAATTCTACGCCATCCGTAGGTAAGACTGGTAACAATTCATGGTCATTGTCGTCTCAAACTGCAGTCATCGTTTTATCCAGAAACAAAAAATGCAAACACAAAAAGCTAAATCGAAGTCTCATAATTTTGTTTTTGCAAACAAACGAACAAAAGCAAGTCTCGAACTCATTCTAATTTGGTACGTTTTTAATATTCTGCGTTCGAATTTGATCGTTATCATTTTTGTCTTTTCTGGCCATGACAGGAAGGCTTTTAGGTTGTTGGCTTGAGTGTCCATCGCTTGGTTCTTCGCGTCACTAACTCCAATTTTATTTTTCATGCAGTACCTGAACTATCTCAACTATGAAGCTTTCCACCTCCCTTATCTTTGCCCTTGCTGCCTCCACCACTGGTGTTTCCTCTGCTTCTTTCTTGAAAACAAGAGAGCCTGAGTCCAAGAACTCCAAGGCCCAAGTCATCATCCAGGGTGTCAAAACTGACTTTAGTGATGAAGACCTTGTCATCATCAGCAAGTCTGTCATTGCTGCTTACAACTCTATGCAAGATGGAAGT
>Ga0100391_1002057_pt1 | contig 21680 bp, 18 predicted proteins | sample CryGeymeta201515_FD_81541 | JGI IMG/M metagenome (GOLD analysis project Ga0100391, IMG submission 81541) | Groundwater microbial communities from Crystal Geyser aquifers in Utah, USA - Crystal Geyser metaG 2015-15 | ecosystem: Environmental > Aquatic > Deep subsurface > Groundwater | place: USA... | reverse complement strand
TGTCGAAATTAGTGATAACAGTGAAGTAACATCGGTCAACGCTGTCGGTGGAACCGATGGTGCAGGTGGAACGATTAATTTGCTGAATTCTAGTGCGTCTGGAAGTTTAAATGCTAACGCGGGAGCTGGAGATGATGCCAAAGGTGGAACTGTAGCCATTTCGGGATCAACTGTTGGTGTTGATGTTTATGCAAGGGGTTCTAGTGGGGCTGTAGACAATGGTGATGGTGGTACAGTGACACTTATTGAAAGTACCACTGTTGTCGGTGATGTGATTGCAACTCCAGGTTCTGGCATCGGAACAGGTGGCGTAGCGGGCTCCGTGACGGTTGATGGGACTTCTAGTGCGTTTAGTGTGAGTTTCTAACGGAACCGGGGGCTTCGAAAAAATGGGGCGTCACATTATGTGGAAAAATGGGCTATGTTTATTTTTTTCAATCTGTAGTCTGATTTGTTATGCTTCGAATGAAGCTCTTTTGAAAAAAGGTAATGTGTTTGACCTGAAAATTGATTCAGATACCTCTTTATATGATGCTCTAAGAGTTGGTGTTGTCCGAATTAGTGTTGATGACTCCAAATCAGGTGGTTATAGAAAAACGGTGAACGGAGTTTTTGTAAGCAATGATGGTCTCATTCTTACTTGTGCGCATGTGTTTAAAAAAACAAATCTTGATGGTTTGTCAAAGGAATCAAAACTAGAAAACTTTCAGTTAGATGAATCACAGTACACTTTGTCTGTTTCAGATTGGGGTGGCAATGCTTTGGGCAAGGCAAAACTCCTGGCTATTGAGCTTGATCATGATTTAGCGGTTTTAGAGGTTTCCAGAAAGATCCCCTATGCTGTAAAGATCGCAGAGAAGATTCCTAAAGAAAATGATCCTGTGTATTTTATGGGAGCTCAAATTGGCGACCATGAGGAAGGGCAGAAGCAAATTCGTAGTCTTGAAATTCGTGGCAGTTTTGTCGAGCTTGCAGATGCCTATCTTATTGGCGCAAGGCTTGGCAAGATTTTCGACCAAGAACTGGAGCGAAAATTATTACTACGAAAGGCCCTTATAGTGGATGTGGAAAGTGGGCCGGGCTTTAGCGGAGCACCTCTTTTTAACGATAGAGGCGAGCTACTGAGCGTCGTTCAAGGAGGTCACTTAAAAACAGAGGACGAGGCAAAGGTTTATGGATTTGGATTTACGGTGTTTCCTGATCTCGCTTATGTGCAAGCTATTTTAAAACCATTCTCTGAGAGATTGGTTTCGTCAAAAGTGTTAGCTGTCGACAATCGAATTAAAAAGAAGGAAGCGAGGCCTCGAAGACGAAGTGTTAAAAAAAATATACCTCATCGAGCTCCTGAGATGCCACCCTACGACCATCAAAATGCACTTCGTTTATTTTTGAAAAACTATGAAACGGCTCTATTGTATAATCCATTTTATGCCGAAGCTCATGTGCGTAAAGATCCCAATGAGATACTAATTGTTCTCAAGGAGTCCACCAATTCCTGGGCTCAAAGTGGATTAAGCACGATTGTGTCTGGAATCGCCCAAAGTACATGGGATGGTTTTGTTCATGGCGTACGTACGAGTCTCGAAAATGAGGAATTGTTCTTAAAAGGCCGAGTTGTTGTTAGACGTGCTCCAGACTTTGAAATGATTTTCAACTACGAAAGTCATCCAAGCTCCAATCGAAGGAAGTTTGAGTACGAATAAATTTGAAAGCATGAAGGTAAAGGCTCCTTGATTCCTAGGCGCAGAAGACGGAGATACGGGATTCATATTGAGTTCACTCAGCCCTTCAGGCAGACTATAATGATGAAAAGTTTCGCCGTTATCTGTTTTTAATGCTTGGTCTTAATGTGATGGCCAGACCCACAAAGTTGGATATGCCGACCCAAAATCAGAAACGGCACATAACCTCTTTTATAAAAAAGGAGTGCAAACGTAACTTGTCCACCACAGGCCGGATGCTCCATTGGAGAGCAAAACATTTGGGTCGATTGCGGGACAAATCTGCCAGGTAAAGTGGGATCTTAGGAAAATTTCTTCTTTTTCCAATCGTCTTGTAACATAAGTTTATGGAAATTATTCGCAAAGACATGTTGCATGTCGATTTCGCCATCAAGCCGTCGGCTTGGAGCCCAATCAAAGGCACGCTGATTGTTCTTTTTTTTGGAGGCTTTGGGTACTGGGGTTATGCCGATCTAAAGATGCCCCTTTGGCCGACGATACTCATTCTCATTGCAACACTAATCATATTGATGTTTGTCGTTAATGAATGGCGAATGTTTTTTAAAGATAAGTTTCTTATTGGCTTTTATGGAACAAAACTTGTGCTTCCTTTGAATCACAGTATAAAAAATACACATCCTGATCTCGACCTTTTTCTGGTGCTTGATCCAAAAGTCATAAAAAAAATCCAAGTCAGACGAGTTTCCATGCGCTACCCCACCATAACCCCCGGGGCTCCGAGGGTAACGAATCGCTTTCGAAGTGAAACTTATCTTCGTATTGAATTAGCAGAGCCTTTGGAGGACAGCTTTTATTCAACTTTGACAAAAATCATTCGGCAAGAAGGATTTCAAGGCTCTCCCATATATCCAAGCTGTCGCAATGATCTAGATTATTTGATTAGCGAGCACGACTCAAAAATCAAGGCGATTCGCCGGCACTTAAAAGAGCGATTAGGGGCCGTATACGAGCCGTCAACAGACTCTTTACGTTTGCATCTTTATGACGACAGGCATGACCCTCTTTCAAAAGATAAGATATTGAAAACAGCACATAGGCTGTATTGTCATGGTGATATGGTTTACCACATGCTGATTGTTCAGAGAAACTACTTGTCAAAAGAAGAAGTGAGGCAGTTCCATGACCAGCTTCAAGAAGTCGATTTGTTTGGGTTCTCTTTTTTGAATTAAGTCGTGCGCCTCAAACCATAAAAAGCATGAGGTGATTTAAATAGGCCTGGATTTGTGCTACCGGCCAAAAAAAAGCCCCAAATTGCTAACGCAATTCGGGGTTTCTTTTTGCTAATTTCCCTAATAGTTTTCGAGCCTTAGGGCGAGAAGACAAAAAAAGCCGGAGGCTAAGTTAATGAGCCACCGGCGAATTGAGCATTGGTTGCGGGAAGCGGATTTGAACCACTGACCTTCGGGTTATGAGCCCGACGAGCTACCAGACTGCTCCATCCCGCATTTGAGGTGTTAGGCCGCCCAAACACGCCTGTCAACCCGCGAAATTCCATAATTCGCAATCCATACAGTTGTATGGTATGCTGGGAGCATGATTGCTCACTTTGATATGGATTGTTTTTACGCAGCTGTTGAAATGAGGGACAAACCTTACCTCAGAGGAAAGCCGATTGCTGTCGGGGGGAAGAGTCAGCGCGGTATTCTTACCACATGCAACTACGAAGCGAGGAAGTTCGGTGTGAGATCGGCGATGCCAGTTGGTATGGCCAAGAAGCTGTGCCCAGATCTTGTTTGTTTGGGAATGCGCTTTGATGTTTATCGTGAGGAATCTCGAAAGATTCAGTCTCTCATTAAGGAGTCTCATTCCCAGGTCATGATGACTTCGGTGGATGAGGGCTATCTTGAGCTGAGTTACAATCCACAGGTTGCCTTGGAGGAGGCGCGCAAGTTAAAAGCCTTGATCTTGCACAAGACCGGTCTTGTGGTGTCGATTGGTATCGCCCCAAATAAGATGCTCGCAAAGATTGCGGGCGCGCTCAAGAAACCCGATGCCTTAAATCTTGTAACAGCGGAAGAGGCGGCCACGTTTATGGCAGAAATCCCTCTTGGAAAAATTCCAGGTGTGGGGCCAAAGGCTCAAGAAATTTTGGCAAAGCACCAACTTCATATTGGTCGAGATCTACAAAGGCTCTCTGGAGATGAGGCCTTCGAGCGCTTGGGAGATTGGGGATTGGAACTGCGTGAAAAAGCTTTCGGAGGCAATCTTTCTCCACAAAAACTTTTTCCTGAAAATTACGATGCCAGACCCCAGAGAAAGTCTGTGAGTTTGGAAAGAACTCTGGAATCAAATATTATGACTTATGACGAAATTGAGGCATTGATCCCAGGGTATTACGCTCAGCTTAAGGGGCGAGTGGGGCAGTATCGGGGAAAAAGGGGAAACACCGAGTCCTCAAAAGATTTGATTGCAAAAGCCTTCGTAAAATTGAAGTTCGATGACTTTTCTCAGACCACTTGTGAGAGAAGTTTTGATGTGCCGGGCGAAGATATGGTGGATCAAGAGTTTTTTAAAGAGCTCTTCTTCGAGGCCTTAGCAAGATCAACTCGCGCTGTGAGGCTAGTTGGTATGGGGATACGCTTCCATGATGAACCCATTTCTGGAGGCTCTGGCTCTAAAATCTCAGGACTAAGGTCCGGTAGGCGGGATCCAAGGCAATTGGATCTCTTTTCTGGAGCGAGGGGCGCTCTAGATTTAGACCCAGACTTAGACGTCAGACAGATGCACGGCGCAGCTTCTGGTCCTTACTGCGTAGCTTCTGTAGTTTACTGCGTAGCTTCCTAGTGAATTTTATCAATTTTGTGGAACGAAGGATCTCTGTGCATCTCGGCACGTCTGTGCTAGGATTGCAGCCATGAAAGTTTGGGGCCTAACAGGACAACTCGGTACCGGGAAATCAACTGCAACAGAGTATCTGGGAACTCTTGGATATCCGTCAGTGAACCTTGAAGATCTTTTTCGTAGATCCATCAATAAAGACACGGATGATGGTCGAGAGGGCTTCACAAGAATTTATAAAATTTTTGGAAATGAAGTTCTGAACTCCCTGGGGCAGCTTGACCCTAGAAAGCTTGGCCAGAAGCTCATGCTGAATCCAGAAGATAGAAAACGTATTGAGGAAGCTATCGACCCTCTCGTAAACGATCTTGTTGAAAAAAAGCGAATCGAATGGAAAGAGCAGGGCGTAGAGCTGGGCTTTGTTGAGGGGGCGCGAGTCTTTGAGTCTGGCATGGACAAAAATCTTCGTGGAGTCGTTGCTATAGAGGCTGACTTCAATAAGCGAGTAAAGCGAATCGCAAAGCGTGATCACATGGGTGAGAATGAAGTGAAAATGATGTTTCAGATGCAGGACAATGCTGTCATTTCCAGGCTTTCCAAGGTCAAATGGAAAAATGACGGAAGCATTCCCGCACTTAAGAAGCAGATTGATGCTTTCGTTGATGAGCAGTTAGCTGCTGAATAAAGGCTTCAGACTTTACGTCAGTTAAAGAGCTCGCCAATTTTAAAAGCTCCATCCAAAATCCAGTAATAGATCCAGAGCCGCGGAATCCTGAGCATTGTGGGAAGGATCATGCGCTTGAAGGGCATGTTAAACATACCCGCAGTCCAGGTGGTGACCGAGTAGGGAAACGGTGTTAACGCTCCGATAGCTACAGCTATGGGGCCGAAGCGTTTCATCATCTTTTCTGCGCTTTCTAATTTCGGACCAAAGATTCGCCTAGGAAGGCTGGTGTCGTGGAGCTTGTGTCCTAAATACCAACCTGTAAATCCCGCCAATACAGATACGACACCGAGCCACGTGATGAGCCAACCAGCGTTCTCAGATAGTCCGGATCTTTGAATGATAACGAGAGCAACGTCCGGGGGAATGGGGTGATAATAGAATCACCTAGGTAGACGAGAAGGGTGAGTCCCGGAATTCCCATGGCATCGTAAACCTGACGACCAAGTGCTTTCAGTTGTGGGTCGAGCCAAATACCGGCCGCGACCAACACTGCCGCAAGCAATAAGATACTGATGATAGCGCCCTTAATGTGGGATCTTATTTCTGGATCTTCAAATGAGGACTTCGGTTCTTGATTCATTGAGCTTAGTCGCTATCCCTGGTTGGTGCTCTGGTCGAGCTTTTGGGTGGGAGATTTTTTATTGTAAAAGGTTGGGATAATACTGCTAACAACCGTGTAGATGACTAGCCCCGAAATGATATAGGGAGAAACCTGGAAGTCTTGTTTTAAGACTGAGGCGATGACGAGGCCAAAGATCAAGGTCGGGAGAAGATTCATGGCAATCGGCCAGCGATCTTCCCAAAAGTCTTTGATGAAAAAGTGCATTGTCGAAAAAACTGAGAGTATTCGAACTGGAATGCAAATTCCTAAAAAAAGAAGTCCCATCAATAAGCCATCTTGAGTGAAAAGGTCATTCGAGAAGCCGAGCCCGGCTTTGTAGAAGTAAAACGGGATAAAAACTGTGAAGAAGCTAGCTAGAGATTGAAGGGTATTGGTTGAATTGTCGTTCTCCATGAAGTGCTTGAATCGGCCAGCTGTCATTCCGACTATGAAGGCACCCACAAGGTAGTAGGCCCCAATTTTCATGGTTATCACTCCACAGACCAGCGCAATCAATACCAGGAATGCGACTTCCGAATCCGGGGCATAAGGTGCAATTCGTTTGAGGAAAAAACGGAAAATGGTTGGTAAAAGTAGGATCATGGCAAGAATCACTGCCGTTGAAGACAATAGTTGCTCCCACGTCTGAGATTGAAGAGCTAGAAATAGTAAGAAGATAGCCACAATTTCTTTCGAGATAGCTTTGGTCCTGATCCAATATTCTTCTTGTTCTTTGAAGTTGCTAGCTTTGAGGGAATTTAGAATGAAGCCCGTTGAGGGAGTCATGAGTCCTAGCGCTAAAATCAAAGAAGGTCGAAAGCCTAAATCCAGAAAATGGCCACACAAAAACGTGGTTATAAAGATTACGCCAACCGCCTTGAGGAGGTTCTTGGAGATAGCGGACGAATTTTTCTGGAGGTCTTGAATGTCAACTTCCATACCTGCAAATAAGAAGAGAGATGTGATTCCTAATCTTGATAACATGAGTAGTAGCTGATCGTCTTGAAACCATCCGGTTCCGAGGCTGGTTATGATTCCTAGGGCTAGTGCGGTGAGGCCAACGGGGATCCTGTAACGAAGAAGCACCTTGGGGACAATTAGGACTACGGAGAAGAGCAGAAGATATCGAAACTCTTCGGTATTGAGAATGGCTAGTATCGCTTCCACTGTTTTCCCTCTGATGCTTGCAAACGAGCATTAAAGCCGTGCTCTATAGCTTTTGCAACGCCGATTCAGAGAAATGATCACGACGTCATGCCGGAGCAGCTATAACGCCATCAAGCCAGGGACGTTTTTCACTCTAATGTAGATATCCACAACGTCGTTTGGAGACTCGCATTGGATCTGGAAGCTAACAGAGGTGAATTTTCCCTTTCCCGAAAAGCGTGTGGTTAGTTCAACGTTGGGAAGAAGGTTTGAAATCATATCAATTTGCTCACTGGGGACAATGAATTTGAAATCGTAGGGGCCCGGCCACTCATGCTCTTCTTCTAGAAGCTTTTTAAAGGCTTTCTGGCGGGCTTCATCCATAGTCTACTAGGTTAAATCTATGCTGCGCGAAGCATCAAGCTAAAATATTAAATTTATTGAAATTTAATATGTAAGACTTTTGTAAGTGGGGCTGTGAGAGCTACTTTCCTGGAGAGAAACTTGCGATAATAGGGGTATGGAATTTTTGATAAAACCATTTCTTAACCCTGCTGTAAAACAACACATTAAAGACAAGGGCTTGAAGCTCGATAAGGCCAACACTTTTTTTGTAAGCCTGTTTGGAATTGTCGGATTTTTAGTAACTCCGATTGTTCTGACGTTAACGAACACGTGGTCCTGGGGACCGTGGATTGCAGCTTTTGTTCTCTACTGGGTTTCTGGGATTGGCATCACTATGGGCTATCACCGATATTTTTCCCATCGAACCTTCGATGCAAAGCGATGGGTTGAAGTCGCGATGGTTCTCGCGGGCTCTATGGCCCTTCAAAACTCCGTACTCAAATGGTCATCGGATCATCGGATCCATCATGGCTTCGTCGACACAGACAAGGACCCCTACAATGCAAAACTTGGATTTTTGTGGTCTCATATACTTTGGATTTTCTATGCTGATGATAAAGAGCAAGGTGGCGCACATTTTTCAGGAGACGACAGCGCGGAGTCTCTCATGGAACAGTTTCCAAACTGTCGAGATTTGATCAAGGATCCTCTCATCCGCTTTCAACATGCTTATGCCTTACCGCTCGGAGCTTTTTTGTGTTTTGCGACTCCTGCAGCCATCGCACTCATGACCGGTGGATCAGTTTTGGCCTATGTCCTGGTCGCCGGTTTTACGAGACTGGCTTTCGTCCATCATTGCACATATTTTATCAATTCCATTTGTCACATTTGGGGTGATCAACCACATTCCGAGAAGCACACTGCTGTCGACAATCCTTGGTTCGCATTTGTTTCTTATGGTGAAGGCTTCCACAATTACCATCACACCTATCCCAATGATTACAGAAATGGCATCAAAGCTTATCACTTTGACCCCACAAAGTGGGCGATAAGAAGCCTTTCCTACTTTGGTCAAACTTATAATCTTCGTCGAGCTAAGATTCGTCCGAAGCAATCGCGAGGCGCCGAGCCTACGGTTCCTTCGGTCGGAGATGTGGCAGAAGCCTAATTCTGCTCTAGCACTAAAACCCTACGATGGCCTGATAGAGGTAAAGTAGGGAAAAAAGTACTAAGAAACTCAAACCAAGTTTAGCCAGGCCTCTATAAAGAGTGCCTGGTTTTTTGTTTTCTGGGAAGTCTCCACTAAATACTAACTTATAATTAAGGTAGGCAAAGAAGGGAGCTGCGAGAAAGGCGATCGTTGTTGCTAGGTCTACCAGGGTTTTAAGTTGATCAACCAACAAGAAGATCACGATGAGAGCTAAAGCGCCAAAGGTGCTTAGCCACCTTAGTTTGGACTTGAATTCAAAAGGATGTTTAGCATGATCACCACTTTTCAAAAGGTGAAAGCACGCATGAAGCGAACGTGGATACGCATCAAACAATGTCAGGCTGGTAGAAAACATGGTGGCCATTGCTGCGGCGGCGACCACCGGCCGAAAGGCCGGACCTAAACCGTGCGTGCACATCTCCAAAAGCTGCTTCGCGAATCCCGCAGAAGATGCTGAAAAGTTAGCTCCTTTGCCAAACATAAGTGTCGCCCCAAGTCCTAGGAAGACGATCGCCATCACAATGGTAAGCAAATATCCAAAATTAAAATCAATCTTTCCCTCTTCAATAGTCATGGCGTGGTCGCTAGATTCCGTTTTTGATTGGATCCAAAGCGATTGCCACACACTGATCTCTATGGGGGCAGGCATCCAACCCATCAGCGCTATAAGAAAGGCAAGGTTTGCAAGGCTTAATCCATTTACTTCCGGGACGGTTGTTGGTGGCACATACGTATAGAGAGCATAGATAAATGCTGTCCCGACGCAAAGAACAAGGGTGGCCATCATGACTTTCATAAGCCTATCAAGTAGTGGATACTTTCCGATCGCAATGAGTAAGAAACAAAGAACTAGGATCCCTGCTGAAATGAGATCCGCAGATATCTTTCCCGGCAATAGATCCTGTGCGAGTAGGGCAGTCACCAGTGTCACTGCCGCAATGGCTACGATAGCACTGATGATATTGAGTATGAAAAATAGACTCAAAAACAGCTTCGACTGTTTCATGTGCGAGTAGCCCTGTAGCAAGTTCTTCCCTGTGACTGTCGCATAGCGATGGCCAATTTCAAAGAAAGGGTATTTTAAAACATTTGTGAGAATCACAACAAGTAGCAGATCCCAGCCGAAATTAGCCCCAGCTCTAGCCGATTGTACTAGGTGAGAGACGCCAATGGCAGCTCCGGCCATCATGAGTCCTGGACCAAGGCACTTCAATAGTGTCACAAAATTCATGGTTCAAATCTTCCCCTGATTTTGAGGGTGAATCAAGGCCACCGGCTGAATCCGGAAGTTTCAAGGGCTGACGTAGAATCCGCTACCCAATTATGGTTTATGCTGATAGCTTTTTGCTATGGAACTTTCCCAATGGATCACACGTTTCGCCAACGAGTTTTGGTATCTATTTAATGAAATGGCTCTTTATCTCATCATCGGATTTTTTTTCGCCGGAGTTCTACATTTTTATTTTCCCAAAAAATGGATCATTAAAAGGATGGGGCGCTCTCGATTGATGTCGAACGTCTGGGCGTCGCTCTTCGGGATTCCGCTTCCGCTTTGTTCTTGCGGTGTCGTGCCAACCGGCATTGCTCTTCGCAAAAGTGGCGCCTCCAAGGGGTCAACAGTCTCATTTCTAACGGCGACCCCTCAGACAGGTGTTGATAGCATTTTGGTCACTTATAGCTTTTTTGGTTGGACGCTTTCCATTTTTAAAGTTTTTGCAGCTTTGGTTTCTGGAGTTGTTGGTGGCGTTTTGGTGGATCTATTTGATGGAGAATCAAATAGAAAGCCTAGCGGCTTGCAGAATGAAAAAGAGTTAGAAAAACAGGTTCAGCAAGAAGGTCTTCGAGAGAAAAGCTGGAAGGCCTTTGTGGAATATGTCTTTAGGGATCAGCCGTTATCTTTGCGCAAATGGCTGCTCATTGGACTGGTTCTTGCGACGCTCATTTCGATGCTGATTCCGAAGGATTTGGCTCAGAGTCTTAATCTTAACGACAACCTTTTCTTATCGTATTTTATTTTTCTGGCCTTAGGAATTCCCATGTATATCTGTTCTACGGGGAGTGTGCCCATGGCAGCGGCTTTGCTAGCGAAGGGATTTCCTGCGGGTGGTGTTTTTGTGTTTTTGATGGCGGGTCCTGCAACGAACGCTGCAAGTATTGCGTTGTTGTATAAGACTCTAGGTAAGAAAAGTTTGTGGATCTACGTGGGAAGCATTGTCTTTTGTTCTTTGTTTTTTGGTTGGGCCTTTGATACGTTTTTCCCTGGGATATCGACAACCTTACAGGAACGGCTATCCAATCAGTCACATCATCATGATCATGGAACATCGATGATGGCCTATCTGCAATATACGGCTTCTGGCGCGATGCTGTTGTTTCTGAGTCAGGATTATTTACGCAAAGGACTTCAGTTGTTTCAAGGCAACTCAGACAATCTGCAAAGTATATCTATCGAAGTCGAGGGAATGACTTGCGGTAAATGTTTGGTGCGGGCTCAAGGAGCTTTGCAGGAGTCTGATGGAGTTGAAAGAGTAGATCTTAGCTTGAATGGGCAAGGCACTGTGCAATTTCAAAGAGCAATGCCGGCAAAAGAACTAAAAGAAAAACAAGCCTTGGCCTTAGAAAAAGTCAAAGCTGCCGGTTATAAATTGATTTTTAAAAGCTAACCCGAGAACAAAGTATAAAACTATCTGCAATTCATTTCGCGCTGACGAATCTTTTGTAGCAGACTCGGTGAGGCGCCTAAACGAGAGTCCCTGTAGAGACGATCGAATTCTTCTGAGAATTGTCCCGCAACGTTTGAATCATCAATCACAAGTAGGGTTTCATCGTTGGTATGGTTTGCCGCCGGAGACCAGTTGTGTGATCCAAAAATTGTATAGCGATCATCGACTACGGCAAACTTATGGTGGAGGAAGTCACCCTTTGGTAGGTTTGGGCTCCCCACAGATTGAATTGGCCGCGACCAGGGGTTGTTCCCCTGATCTACCGTGCAGTTGGCGCTAAGCAGCGAAAGGCCTAACATGTCGAGGGCTTCGCTGTACCATTGGAAAATGAATGTGTTTTCAACGAGCACGCGGATCATAGTGCGTGTCGTGTTGTGCATTTGCTGCAAAGCATCTGCAATGGCTTGATCGGAGAATACAAACAACGCCATTCTCACGTCTTCCTTCGCCTGGCGCAAAGTTTTGGCTATGAGGCCATTGGTGCTGGCATCATAGCCATAGTGTTTTGAAGTTGGTGCAAACTGAATCGTGACCGAGCTGTTACCGTAGCGAGAGCTTCTCGTAAGATTTACCTTTTGAGCTCCACGAAATGGCTTTTTCATCCCGTATCGAGCGAATCCATGGTCGCCCCACATGATGTTGAATTCGGTTTGGAATTTGCGGACGAGATTTCTGTTGTTAAAGATGATTAAGGCGTTCGCGTTGCCTCTAGATTCAGGCACGGAATAGTCTCCATGCACATCACTCATGGTGAAGTTGGCAGAAGTTACGAGAACCCTAGCTGAGTCTATAATCATGAACTTGTGGTGCATGAGTCCGCTTCCTGAGGATCCATCGAAGCTATCATCATGGACCGGGACTCCACTACGATTTAAGATAGCGATCGCATCTCGTTGCGAGACCTCGTAATTGCTCAGCTCACCATCGCCATTCATGTCGACGAAATTATAATATTCGCGATTGCGGCTTGTGGAGTGATCGCCTCCATCAACGTCGCCTCGGCTTAAGTCTGAAATGGCAAAATTGTATTGGTTTTCGAGTATGATACGAACTCTCAGACCGTCTTGTTGTCTTCTGCGAGCTATGGCTTTTGCAATGTAGGGAAGGCGTAGTTCTTGAACGGCAAGATCAATCGAGTAACGAGCGTTTTCAATCTCCCGAAGAATGCTGCGTTCAAAGTCGTCACCTTTTCTATAGATGCCGCGATAAGGGTCAGTGTAGTTGTGAGCTTCGCTGGAATTGAAGTACGGGCCTTCGAAGTCGGAACGAGCTGTTTCTATTTGAGCTTCGGCTTGGGCATTAGGAGATGTGAGTAGGGCGAGGGTAAAGACAAAACCAAAGCCTGCTAAAGCCAAATTTTTAGGTATGTTGCTTTGAATCTTCGTTTGATTTTTCGGCCAAAAGTTTACTGCGCCAAATTTCCCTACAAATTTCCCTACAATAGATAAACGTTTCAAGCGTTCCCCCGTTCTATACACTCTTCAACTCCCCCGAGTTGGGAATCTTATAAGGGGAGCTTGTGTATCGAACAAGGGATAAAATCTATAAAGACCTTTACATTGAAAATGTTATTAAAAACAGTTACTTATAATTGATAATTCGCGTGATAAATTCGGAAAGATCTCGATTGACGAGTCTAAGCCACAGATATAGGAATGGCTCCTTATTTATGGCTATTACTAGACAACTTTGGATCCTACTTTTTGTGCTCGTTGTATTGAGTGTATTGCAGGCTACGGCCGCTCTTCACGCCTTAAGTTAAGTGCAGCGGCCGCTAATAGCTTGCCTGAAAATCTTTCGGTTTTAGGCGGCTTCTTTGTCCTTCTGATTCGATGAATCTTCAGACCGTTTAAATCTTTGACTCGCTTCAATCACATTTGAATCATCTGACTCCTCATCAGACACGGACTCTCTAATCTTGTTAATGAGGTCTTGGTTGATTCTGGCAAAATAAGCCTCTTCTTGGCTGTATCCGGATTTCGATCGATCGTTGTATAGTTTCTTCACTGGTTTTCTCCTCGTACGTTCTTTTTGTGATTGGAAGTATTTTTATATAGTAGCAATTTGCTGCATTGCGTAAAGTTAAGTTTTCGTCAGAAAGCATTTATTAAGATTTGGTTGAGGAATGCCGAAGCGTACTGAGGAGAAGGTTCCAAAATGCCAATACACGGAAGAATTGTACAAATATTGATCAGCTTCAAGCGACACAAAAATCAGATCTTAGGTCTGCTTTGTGCATTCACATTTGTGGCCTGTTCAACAAGTGTACAAATTACAAGCAATCCTAGTGGAGCTGAGGTTTGGGTGAAGCCGCTTGGTTCTGGTGCTAAAAAGAATTTGGGGCAAACTCCTATGACCTTCAACCCCGCTGATTTGGACGGCGTACCTACGAGTTCTGGTCCCTTGACGATTGAAATGAAGAAAGATGGCTATAAGCCTGTGGATCTTATTGTAACTGATATTGGTTCAGGCAAGATCGAAATTCATAAAGACCTCGAAGCCGGTCCGGGTTTTGATAATCCTTCCAAGCTCAATGCCCATCTTGAAAGAATGTTTGCAGCTCAGCAGTTCATTCAAATGAAAAGATATGACGATGCTGAAAAGCTTTTAACAACTGTTCGAGAAGCTGTTCCAACGATCGCTATTGTCCACGAACTATTGGGTGGTATCTATTTTATTAAAGGTGAAAAAGTTAAGGCTTTGGATGCGTTTCAAAGAGCTTTGGCTCTCAACCCAACAAGTGTTGATGCCGTCAACATGGCGAATGAACTATCTGCACAAGTACCTTCAGCAAGTCCTGAAGTTAGCGACCCCTTGTTAAGTGAGGAAGAATCACAATGATAAAAAAATTGAAACATCCAATGAGAACCTATTTTTTTCTTTTGTTAACTATATTTCCTTTTTTGTCTGTTGCAGGACAGGATTCCATCGAATGGCAAAGATTGAATCTTGAAAGCGAAATTGAGGGACGTTTGCATAAGGCGTTGAAGCCTGTTCTTAACGAAGGGCAATATGTTCTCAGTGTAAACATTGCAGTTAATGAAGAAGCCGTATCGGCCTCGAAAGATACCAACTCAGACCTGCTAGCCAAATCAGACCTTCCATTGTCAAAGTTGGGATTTTGGACTCCGCTTCTTAAGGATATGGCTGAAGGTGGAGAAGCGAAGGTCAATATTTTTTCAAGAATTGCACAAGTCGATGTGAAAGTGATCTTGGACTCAAAGGTGGCCGAGTCTAAAAGACAAATAGTGGACGAAATTGTAAGCCGCGGCGTTCAGGGTTTTGTGAGCACACGGCCCGTTGTTGAGATAGCTGAAGGTGACCTAACAGCTCCGGCCAAAGAAGTTGCTCGGGGGTTCTCGGATTGGATTTTGGAGTTTAAGAATGGCATCAGCTTGCTATTAGCCGTGTTTTTGGGAGTGTTGCTCTTGTCTGGCTTGGGCATTGTTGTTGCGAAGGATTTTACGGCTGTATTTAGGCGTGGAATTGAAAGTGTTGATTCCTACATCAGCTTTAAAAAAGAAAATCATACGGCTGTTGATACTTCCTTCGGTGGAGGTGCGTTTGCTGACGATGAAGGAACAAAAGTCAAAACAACTGTTGGCCCTGTAGCTGGCGGTGCTGGCACTATGGTCATGGGAGGCATTCCGATGGTTGAAGCTGGGACTCAAGATGTTGATGGCTTCGAAAAATTTACGGAGCTCTATAAAAAGGCCCCTGACGTAGCTCAAAGTCTCGTAAAGAAATGGATCAATGCGAGAGGAAATGATGACGCCAAGGCTCTTGTTGTCCTCGGACAAAGAGCCTCTATAGAAGAGCTCAATATTCTCTTTGGAAATTTAAGCGTGGAAATGAAGCGTACTTGTAAGCGATTGATCTCTATTCCTTTTGGGGCCGAAGCTCTTAAGGAGGGATTGGACTATATGAGGGCTCAGGTGACTGAGGTCTATGTTAGTGCAAGGCCATCTATGCCGGAGTCGACCTTAAGCTTGATTGACTCTCTTACGGATAAAGAATTTCTTGCCATCGCGAATCAAGATTTAAATATGGCAGCTATGATTCTATCGGCGTCTTCTACGGCTAAAGTCTCCGGCTTGATGAACTCTATTCCAAACGAAGTTTTTGCAAACGTTTCGAATAAAACGGCCGAAATTTTTGAAAAAAATATTGCTTCAGAAGCTTCAAATATTGAATCCACGATTCAAGACACCCGTTCAAGACAAGTCAAGAGATCTGTTTTTCTAGAAAAATCAGTAGAGCTGATTCCATCCGCAAGTCCTGAAAAAGAATTGATTCTTTATAGAATGCTCCTTCAAGCTGGTGATGTGGATCTTGTAAAAGAAACTGCTCTTAAGACTCTACCAAGTTCAATGGTCACCTTCTTGCCATCTGAGATCATTCAAAGGGTGCTAACGAGAATGTTGCCGTCAGATAGAGCTGAGCTCATTGCGTCTCAGCCTAGTGATCGATCAGAGTTTCTTTTGTCTTGCCTGGGTTCAAGTGGGGATAAACTGAGGGATTTGGTTGATGGCGAAGTTGATGATGTAAGACTTGATAGTGCAAGATTGAGTGCGCTACAGGAAGACGCAGAATCTATGTGGTTCAACATCGTAAACACCTTGCGTACTTTCCAAAGACAAAATCCTAGTTTTGCGCGATCACTTAAACCTGTGGTGAATAGATGGCTTTCTAGCCTCACGGGCGGATCAGGAAGCTACGGTGACCTTGACAATGTCGCATAGGCTCCTAGGCACTTGTGCCATTCTTTTATGCGCGTTGATTTCTACTCAGGCTCGTGCTGTGGGCCCTGTATTGGTTCAGGTTCGGTCCGGTATGCTGCTGGGGTCGCTTAGCGCTGGAGAGACTACGGGTAGTATTAGTACTCTGCCTTATTTAGATGTTGAATGTAACATTATGACTTCTTCGCAAAATGGTTACTCGCTTAGAGCAGTGCTGGCTCCTGATCTGGAGGAGCTCGATCTCAATTATGCCTATGCCGGGGTGGGGCAACGTTACTATCTTGGAGGCCCTGGAGTGTTTATATCGAGAACAGAAGAAGGTGCATCCGTTTCAGTTCGTCCGGGTATCAATTATTTTGTTGGCTGGGATTTTGGGATGAGTCATTCGATTCTGAGCCGAGTTGGGTCACTTGCTGCCGCGAGTACGGCCTTTGACTTCGGGTTAACGGCGGGAGCTAACTGGTATGTGTCTGATGGGGTGGCGATTCAATTCGGTGCTTCTACTTCGTATGCACTCGGGTTTACGACGCTCGCCGCTTCAGGAATCGTGATCAAGTCGTTTATTGGTATTTCTTTTTAATGTGAATCACAATCCGCCTATTTTCGGCTTGATTCTCGGGGATGGCCTCGCCTTGCTGGTTTCTGTTGGGCAAAACGGGATTTGTGTCTGCAAGGCCTAGGGCTCTCAGGTGGTCTCTCTCAACACCCGCCTGCTCAAAAATCCTTACGACCGTTCCAGCTCGAAGAGACGATAACTCCCAGTTTGATGGAATGGTTTGAGTTTGAATGGGAACATCGTCCGTGTGTTCCTCTACTAGAATGAGCATACTTTTTGCTTTAACTTTTAGAATGGTCGCGATCTCATCGATGAGATTTCTAGCTCTAGGATTAAGGGCCGTGGATGCGGAGTCAAAGAATAAGGTTCCTCTAGAAACAATTTTAACTCCATCTAGTGAGTCGAAAACATCGACCTGCCCTTCAAGTTCAATGTCTTTGATTTTCTTTTGGATGTCTTGAGCCACTTCTTTGAATTCTGTGGTGTATTGGCCACCTGCAAATTCAGACACACTTTGTTTGATCTTTTCTTTTGCTTCGTCATTGGCCGAAGCAAAAGAATACATCAACACGAAGAAGCCAAAGAGTAGGGTCATTAAGTCGGCATAGGAGATGAGCCAAGGTTCTCCGTGCTCTTCGTGTTCGTCGTGGTCGCTGCTTGGTCCCGGTGGTCCATGATGTCCGCCACCACCGGCTCCATCAAAATTGACTTTAGTCTCTTCCAAGAGGAGGTCTTTTCCGCCGTTGTCGAATAAATTGCTCATTTATTTTCTTCGCTATTCTTTCGCCATATATTCAGCAAACTTTATCCGCGTTTTTTCCAGTCAACGCGTTCGGCAGGTAGCAAGAAACTGTTGAGTTCTTCTGCCAACACAATAGGATTCACTCTTTCTGAAATGTGGCGGACGCCTTCAACAATGATGATGTTTTTTTGTTTAACTTTTTTTGCGATGTTGCCTAGGTTCTCGCCAATTGGGATGACGAAAAGGTTGGCAAAAATAATTCCGTATAGAGTCGCAACAAGAGCAACAGCCATGGAAGGACCAATATTCGCTTCAGCTCCGGGCTGTCCGAGGGAGGCTAGCAGCATGATCATTCCAAGAACGGCTCCCATGAGTCCCATTGCTGGAGGATATTTGCCCATGGCTGCAAACATTTTAGACTCATCAGAATAGAGCTCATATATGGTATTGACCCTGGCGTAGAGAATTCTGATCAGCTTCTGCTCATCGACGACTTTGTCGGTTAGAGCCGTCAAAGCTTCCTTCATAAAGGGGTCGCTAACGGCATCAATCTTTTGCTTTAGATCAGTAGAATTGGTGCGATAAGATTCGGCGATTTCCATCAGCTCTTCAATGATTTTGGTTCTGGAAGGAAGTTTGAATTTAAAAAATGTTCGAGTAAAAATTTTGATCATCTGTAAGGCACGGTTCAGGCCAAAGGCCACGCCGACACAAGCGAAAGTGCCTCCTAAGACGATGACGATTCCGTGGACGTTGAATAGCAGCCCAGGGTTAGGGTTGTCCCAAACAAACGACACCGCAACTACGGCAATAGCAGTCATGAGTCCTAGCAAATTCAGTATATTCAAGTGACTCTCCTTATAAGCATCTTTAGTCTAACGATTCTTGGCGAGGATGCCACTATGAGCGAAAAAAACTTCAAATCAAGGTCAGGAACTTAAGTCCCTTAGGCTGGACTAGTTCGCATCCCGCAGTAGCGGGGCAAGTGATCTCTCTAAATCTCCCCAAAATCGTGAACCACTGAAGTAGCCAAGGTGGCCTCCGTGACGGTAGAGAAGCATTTTTGGGCCGAGAACACTCTTAAGATCTAAGATGGAGTCTTTCGAATTGAGATAATCGTCTAGGCTATGATAAACTAACAAATTGGCGGGCCACTTCTGAGAGTCAACTTTGGTCATGTCATGTGATTGCTGCCAGGCTAACAAATGCTCTTTATCTCTCAGGCCAAGTCCCCAGGGGCTAAGTAAATAGTTTTTAAAGTTCAAATTTTCTTCATTGAACGGAGCCTGAACTAAAAAACGCAATGAGTTTCTGAAATTCCATGCCAGCAAAAATTCGACTTCGTCTTTCTCGAAGACGTTAAGTTTCTCTGCCAAGTTTAGTTGTGTGCTGTTGGCAGCATTGATTTTGCCGATCAGTGCCGGATGCAACTTGAATTGAGGGGCATAGCGTTTTTGATTGCGCTCAATCGATTGATCTAGCTGGGCAAGGGCATAGCTCAAATTCAAAGGAGGATTAAGGGCGACAAAAGTTTCCACATTGAGTCCAGAGGCTGCAATCTGATCTTGAGTCAATGAGAGGTTAAGCACCTGTAGGGCTCCCCAGGATAGGCCCAGTAAGTGAATCTTTCGATTCTGGAAGCCGATTTGCTCGAGTACTTTTTGTGTGTGGCTAAGCCACTTTTGATTGTCGTATGGAACGTTTCCAGGCATTTGTCCTTCGAGAATATAATTCTTCGCTTCTATGTGGGTTGTCGATGCAAACATGATGACTTGGAAGCCCTGCTTCCATAGGTGGTAGGCAGCACTTCTTGCGACCTTTGAACTAGCGTCTCCTCCGAAGCCCGGTAAAACAATAAAGAGAGGCGCCTCTTTGTCGCGTTGAGTCCATAGGGAAACACGTAATGTTTTCTTTTGAAATTTGGCGTCAAAAAGCTTTTTAGACTTTACAAATTCTTTGTTGGCGAGCTCTAGTCCCAGCAGGGCAGCCGTAGCAAAAAAGGGATCGAAAATCGGAACCTCATCATTTTCGATAATAGTGATCTGGTGAGATGGTGAATGATCGCCCATTTGATTGAGGCTGGTGCAACTCCCCAAAATGCTCGAAAGTGCTAGTGACCCAAAAATTGTCAAAAGCGAAGCTTTGGTTCTTCGCTTAGAAAAAAACTCTAGAAAGCATGCCCTCATAATATAGGGAATAGTTTGTCACATTCCCAGCACGTAAGCAAAGATGAGAGGTGCCACAATCGTGGCATCAGACTCAATAATGAACTTCGGAGTCTCGGTTCCAAGCTTGCCCCAAGTGATTTTTTCATTGGGAACAGCTCCGGAGTACGATCCATAGCTGGTTGTTGAATCACTAATCTGGCAGAAATAGCCCCAAAGAGGTACTTCCTCGCGTCCGAGATCTTGGTGAAGCATTGGAACCACGCAAATTGGGAAATCGCCGGCAATGCCGCCGCCAATCTGAAAAAAGCCAATGCTTTGTTTTTTGGAAGTTTCCGTGTACCACTCAGCGAGCTTCATCATGGCCTGAATCCCTTGGCGGACCGTATTCGGATTTTTCAATCTCCCGTCGATAAGGTGAGAGGCAAAAAAGTTTGCGGTAGTGGAGTCTTCCCAGCCAGGAACGAAAATGGGGAGGTTCTTTTCACAGGCTGCCAAGAGCCAGCTATCTTTTGGATCAATTTGATAGCCTTGCTTTAATACGCCAGAGCGAATGATTTGGTACAAAAATTCATGTGGGAAATAGGCTTCGCCAGCATCATCTGCTTGCTTCCAATGTTTGAAAAGGTGCTTCTCAAGAGCGCGCATAGCTTCTTCTTCTGGAATGCAAGTATCAGTCACACGGTTCATATGCTTGCCTAGGAGTTCAAGCTCATCTTGAGGAGTGAGGTCACGGTAGTTCGGAATACGAATGTAATGATCGTGGGCCATAAGGTTGAAGAGATCTTCCTCCAAGTTGGCACCGGTGCAGCTGATGGCATGAACTTTTCCTTGGCGAATCATTTCGGCTAAAGACTTCCCGAGTTCAGCGGTGCTCATCGCACCAGCCAAAGTCACAAACATAGCATCACCTTTTTCAACGTGCTCCTTGTAGCCTCGGGCAGCATCTTTCAAAGCGGCGGCATTGAAGTGGAGGTAGTTTTGGTCGATAAAGTCTGTGATCGTGAGGGTTTTTTCCATGCCCCGTTATCTAGAGAATAAAGACCTAGATTTCCAGTGCAAAAAGATCTTCTTTTGTTTCTCGACGTCGTAAAACGACTTCTTTGTCATCAAAGACCAAGACTTCCGGCGCTCGGCCCCTTGTGTTGTAGGTGTGAGACATGGAGCTCGCATAGGCACCACAATTGTGAATGGCCAATAAATCCCCGCGCTTCAGCTTTGGCAGATTTCTCCCTTTGGCAAAATAGTCAGAACTTTCACAGATGGGCCCTACAACGTCTGTTGATTCAAACTCAGTGCCTTTGTCTCCGATCAATTCGATCTCATGATAGGCCCCATAAAGGCTAGGGCGCATAAGCTCTGTGATTCCGGAGTCAACGATGGCGTAGACCTTGTGGTTGAGGCGTTTCAGATGCACAACTTCGGTAAGCAAAACGCCAGCTTCTGCAACGATAAAGCGTCCGGGCTCCATGATAACTTGGTGTTTTGTGAGGTCGAAACCTCTCAGTTCTTTGGCCACCATCTTTGCGAATTCTTCTGGGGTGATAATGGCGTCATCTTTGTAATTGATGCCCAGGCCACCGCCGATATCGAAATTCTTGAGCTCGATCCCTTGCTTCATCATAAATTTCGCAAAGGTCGCAAAGCGCTTCAGAGCTTGAGTGATAGGTTTTCTTTCTGTGAGCTGTGAGCCGATATGCATATCGAGTCCGACCCATTTTAAAAGTTTGTGATTTTGATAGCGCAAGTAGAGAAACTGAGCCTCGTCTACGGAAATCCCAAATTTGGAATCATAGGTGCCCGTTGTAATATACTCGTGGGTCATAGCATCGATGTTCGGGTTGATCCGGATGGCGATGCGGGCTTCCTTGCCAAGTTCTTCAGCAACAGCCTCAATGATCTCGAGTTCGCTAGCGGACTCAACGTTAAATTGAAGGATGTCGCTTTTAACCGCTAACTCAATTTCAGCTTTGGTCTTGCCAACGCCCGAAAAGACGATGTTTGATCCGGCGGCTCCGATTCTTAGACAGCGTTCTAGTTCTCCCCCTGAGACAACATCGAAGGATGATCCTAGAGTTTTGAGAAATTTCAACAGTCCCAAACTTGAAGAGGCTTTGACGCTATAGTGAATTTTAAGATCAATCGACTGAGCTTTGAAGCTTGAGATCAACCTTTCGTATTGATTTTGAATCTTGGAAGCGTCGTA
>Ga0100391_1002043_pt1 | contig 21774 bp, 17 predicted proteins | sample CryGeymeta201515_FD_81541 | JGI IMG/M metagenome (GOLD analysis project Ga0100391, IMG submission 81541) | Groundwater microbial communities from Crystal Geyser aquifers in Utah, USA - Crystal Geyser metaG 2015-15 | ecosystem: Environmental > Aquatic > Deep subsurface > Groundwater | place: USA... | reverse complement strand
TCACTGCCGATACCTTCCAGGCGTCGCTTAAACCCAACAATTGTTCATAGTGCTCTTCTTTCGATGTCATTGCACTCTTGAACATCCAACCCGCTTTCTTCACAAGATTTTACGAATAGCCATAAAAATAAGCGTCCAATTAGCGGTAATAAGCGGTCTCCGCGCAGCGGTCCGGGTTTGTTTTTTTAACCGCTAATCACCGCTGATGGGACGCTTATGGATGGATGGCGGAAGACTTATGCGCAGGGAGTCCGCGTCGCTGTCGCGCCGCAGCTACAGGAGGGGGATGGAGGATGGCGAATTTACTTTCTGCGGTCATCCATCATAAAAATAAGCGTCCAATTAGCGGTAATTAGCGGTGTCCGCGCAGCGGTCCGGGTTTGTTTTTTTTAACCGCTAATCACCGCTGATGTTGCGCTTATAAATGGATGGCGGAAGACCTATGCGCCGGGAGTCCGCGTCGCTATCGCGCCGCAGCTACGGGGGGGGATGAGGGATGAAACCTGAGACCTGATAAGAGGATGTTGTGTTTTCGTTTCGCAGCGCGAAGACGAACAGAGTTTAGCCCGTCTTAACTGAAAACCAGACAACTGAAAACCGGGGAACGGGAGGCTTGCGCCGCAGCCTCCGCCACGCTACCTCCATTGGTTGCGCCGGTAAAAACGTGCACGTAAAACGTGCGGGTGGACTGGAGCTTGTCGGAACAAGAAAGGCGCAAAATGACGGAAATTTTAATTTATTCAAAAAAAATGAAAAAGTGGCGGGTAGGGATTTGATTGGTCCGCGAAGGGGCGCGAAGGATGGTTGCCGGTGCCTTGGCGATTTCTTGGCGTAGCTTGGCGGGCAAAAAAGTCCCGGAAGTTGGCGGTGGGTCTGGCGGAGAGTAATGTCCGCGCTCCGGGCTCTGGACCACTACTCTTTTCCTGCGGGGAAACTGATCGCTTCGAGACGGTCGGCATACATTTCAACCAAGTCATATGAGTGGATTCGCCGCTCGATAATAGGCCAACGCTCTTCCAGTATGTCTAATAAATCATTTTTGCGTATATTCCCGAGACGAATCCAAATCACTTTTGGCGGAGGTCCGTGCCTCATCAGGCGATCAAAGAAATCTGTGTCTCGGGTTAAAACGACCCAATCATTTTCCCTTGCGTGTTGCCACAGCAGTGAATCGGAGGCCTGTTCAGCTATTTGCGATGCGTGGATGTAATCAACTCCAATCCTGGCACCGATAGAAAACGGAAGATTCTCATCAATCAGCAGACGCTTCACGACACAAGCTCTACACTGGAGTGAATCTCACCGAATCTAGCGGCATAAGCCAAACAGGCCAAGACGTCCTCACGGGTCAACTTGGGAAATGCTTCCAGGATATCTTCGGTCGAATCGCCCGCACTCATGTGGGACAATACTGTCTGGACGGTAATCCGCGTGCCCTTGATAACAGGCTTTCCGTTACAAACATCAGGAGAACATTCAATTCGGTTCATAACTCAAAACTACGAATACTGTCAGAATTCGCAAGGGTAATTAGAAGGCTCAATGAGTAATGCTGATGGGTCAATTATTGATGGCTATGAATCATGAATAATTGCTAATGTTAGATGGGTGCCTGGGGCTGGGCGGTTTTCGGTCACGTTAAGCGTGTTGCGCCACGTGATTGGGGGTGTTTGCGCGCGGGACGCGGTTATCAAGTTTACCAGTGAGCGGTTTGCCGGTTTTCGATTGAAGTGATAGATTGCCTGAAGCCTCCGGAGGACGGACGTTTATTGTCCGTCGGTTGTTTGGGCTGGCGGACAGTTCCGAGCGCAGCGACAAGACCGCGCAATGTCCACGCTCCGTTTTCGTGCTTTTTCGTGCCTTTTCGTGGCTGAAGCCTGATCGCATGGCGTCACGTCACCTAAAATGCAGAGATACGGGGGGCAGATGGCGTCATGTCGTAATGGCACGGACTTAAGCAATTTTGAGTCGTAGTGGTGTGCTTCAGCCACCACCTCGCCGGATAGAGCGTGGGGCGGAAAGAAACGGTGGCTGAAGCACACCGCTACGGTTGCCGGTCATTGCTTCGTGCCCTTAAGTCCGTGCCATTCGGGTCGTTCCGTTATTTTCATAAGGCCCGAGTTTTAGCCAGGGGTCGTTTCGTAAATATCGATATTTTTGTGTTAATGGCTAATGGGTAATGGCTAATAGATAATGACTAATGGGTAATGAATAATGACTAATGGGTAATGAATAATGACTAATGGGTAATGAATAATGACTAATGGGTAATGAATAATGACTAATGACCGGAATCGCGTGAACTTGAGTGGCTTGATGTAGTCACAGCGCTTATAGCCCGGTGACCCTGGGGGCGATAATCGGGAGTCTTTGCACTTTCCGGCAGCAGGCTGAAGCGGACTGCCTACGGGGAGGGAATTTTTGAGGGACGAGGGCGGATGGCGAATTTCCTAACCGCTTCCGGCTTCATTTTAATACGCCGGGACAAGTATAACCGCTGATGTTACGCTTATGGTTTACACGCTGCGCGTGGGATGAGTGAAACCCGATTTGGGATCACTTTAAATCAGATGCGGCATCTTGAGCAAAATGCAAGATTCGGCGCACGGATACAAGGTTCGCTGATTCATCATAGATGAAGTAAATAGCGTATGGAAAACGCTCGGTCATTGCCATCCGATGAGGCCGCAATCTAATTCGGAAAGCTAAGGGGCTCCTGCGAATGCGGGCGAACTCGGCATCTACGCTGCGCACAAACTCGCTCCCTAGTCCTGGAACTTTTTCCTCCCAGAAGTCAAATGCTTCGACTAGGTCGGCCTCGGCCTGGGAACTGACGATAAATTCAGTCACTTAACCCGTGATAATAGCCGATCTTTCACATCAGTCCAGGGACTCCCTTCCCGAGGATTGTCATGGTAGGCGGCGGCGCTTTCATCCAGGGCTTGACTATGCCAGTCCGGCAACGGCAGCCTTGAATCATCCCGAACGTCATCCCGCACGTCATGCCAAAGGGCTTCAACAAGTAGAAGCTTTTCCGGGACGCTTAGTTGGTAAATTTCAGGTATGTCTGCGATTTTCATACAATCGAGGTAGGTAAATCGCAAATATTTGCAATTTTATTCGGTGACTGAAAATGGGGTCATGCGTAATGACTAATGACTAATGAATAATGACTAATGAATAATGAATAATGAATAATGACTAATGAATAATGACTAATGGCTAATGGCCGGAATCGCGTGAACTTGAGTGGCTTGATGTAGTCACAGCGCTTTAGCCCTGTGACCCTGGGGGCGATAACCGGGAGCCTTTGCACTTGTCGGCAGTCGGCTGAAGCAGGCTGCCGACGAGGCGAAATGCTTTGGTGATGCTCCAGTGCCTGATTGACGTCAGATTGGACTTGCTGTTAGTAAATCAGTCGCATTAACCGCGCTGCATTCCTGCAAGAACTTCGGACTCATCCAGCTAGCGGGCAGCAGTGGCAGTAGTGGCAGGATCGGACGCGGCTGGATTTGCCTGCTGGGGGTGGATCAGACGTGGCCGCAGCACAACGATGTTTTGCTGACTAAAGGCCTCCTGCAGGCGTTGGAAGGCACACGCGTCGCCAGCTGGCATTAGTCCCACGATGGCACCGCCTGAACCGGCGAATTTGGCGGAGCAGCCGCAGGACCGGGCGGCTGCAACCATACGACGATTGCCCTCCCCCACATCGTAAAGCGAGGACCGCAGATCGAAATTTTCGTTGATCCGTATTGAAAGCTCATCGGCCAGCGAGTCCCCCCCCGCGTCGATCAGGTGCCGCGCTTCAACAGTCAATTCTCCCCAGCGCTGGATGGCGGCCAGCACTGCGGGGTCACCCTGGGAGTAGCGGGCACGTAAATTACTGTGAAAGACCTCGGTGCCCTGAGAAAGCTCGGTGCGGTAGGCCACATAAAAGCGATCGGCCAGTGGGCGCAGATCGACCGGCTGGTAATCACCGTAGCCGCGGGCCTGCAGCAGCTCTCGGTCAAAATCCATAAACATGGGCTGCTCATAAGCCTGAGCGACCCGATCCTGCAGACCTGCTGGAATCTGAAGTTCATGATTCTCGACCGAGAGCACCAGATTGGCCAGGGAATGGCGGGAAATGGACACATTGTAAAAGCCCATCAATGCGCGCATGCAGGCGGTAATGATTGCCGACGAACCGGCCAGCCCGACACGATTCGGAATGTCCGACTTGTAGCGCAGGGTGAAGTTGCGCGTATCGATTTGAATATTCCGTTCGCGACAATAATCCATGAACACCTTACAGCTGGCCTTAAGCAGCCGGAACCCGCCGTAATAACCATGCGCACGCACATCGTCGGAGAGCTGGGCCAAGCTGCTGAAGACGGAATGGTCTCTGCGACTGGGGAGTAGCTCGAGATCCGGCGATTCCCATAATTCGATTTCCGCGCGGAAATCCTGGAAACAAAAGGCAATCGTCTTGCCAAAGTAACCGTCCGAGGGGTTACCGATGAGCCCCACACGGGGATAGGCTTGGGTATTAATGATCATTTGGTGCGAAAGGAATGAAGGTGGCAGGCGGGACTGCCGGATAACAGGCAGGGAGCGTTTTATTTTTGGCGAGGGGGCAAACCGACATCGCGGCGGACACCGGGTAAAGGAACGCCGCCAAAGCCCTCAGCCGCGAGAACGGCCGCCATGGCGTCCGTCAACTGTATCTCACCGTTGCGGCCCGGCGGCAGGCTCTGCAGCGCGGGCCACACCGCAGAACTGAGAACGTAGCGGGCGGCAAACGCGAAGACCGCAGCGGCAGCCGTCCCGTCCGGCTGCCGGACCGACGGCATTTCATCGAGCGCAGGCTTTTCCAGCATGGCCTCAATGTCGAGGTGCCCGGCGGCATCAAGTTGACCACCACAGACGCCGTAGCGGGTAGCCTCTTCGGGGCGGAGAGGCTCAACTGCAACCTGTGACCGCTGAGTCGCCACGAAGTGCTGCACCATTACCGGCAGCGGCGAGGCGTGCTCCATCACAGTATCGCCCAATAACAAACAGATCGGATCACCATCTGCAAAGCCGGCACCGCAGTGCACCGCATCGCCCAGGCCCCGCTGCTCCAGTTGCTCCAGCCAGGTGAAGGTCAAACCATCCATGAGTTGCTCCCACTCGTTCATAACGGCGCGCTTCCCCACGCGGTCCAACCAGTTCATGAGCTTGGCATCCCAGGTAAAATACTGCCGGATCGCTTCCTTGCCCGGCGAGAGGATGATGCCGATCTCTGTGCAACCTGCGGCTTTGGCCTCCGCCACTACGTGATGGAGCACCGGCAAACCCTCGACTGGAAACAGTTCCTTGGGCACGGCTTTTGTCAAAGGCAGGCAGCGTGTGCCGAGACCTGCGGCTGGTATGAGAGCTTTCATAAATTTTTGGTTGAATGAATCATGAATAATGGATTGGCGATTCAAAAAAAATGAATCCGAAGGATGCAGCCTAAAAGACCGGATGGACTTCCAGCTTTTGTCCCGGCGCCAGGGTGTATTTGCCGGAACGGTCGGCGTCTTCGTCGTTGCGGTAGATTTGCAGCTCAATGGCTGCATCCAGCTGATCGGGCGCAAGCCATTGCCACTTCCCGATCTCCTGAAACTCCATCGCCACCCCCTGCACCCAATTCAGGCCACCGCCGCTGCCGCGCACATAGGGCTTATTGCCGATTCCGATAAAGACTGCAGCGGTCAATACGGCGTCCTTTTTCCTCGGCTTACTGCGGGGCTGCGGTGCGCTCGTTTCCGCCTCTTCCAGCAGCACCTCCAAGCCCTCGCTGACCGGGGGATCGCTGACCGGTTCCGGCGTGGAAGCCTCATTTACAGTGGGGGGACCGGGCTGCTGCGCGCGAGCTTTATGGGCAATGATACGGCTGACCGCCGCCGAGGAGTGGTCGCCATCACGAATCGCCCGCCGCAGCAAACGCGATTCCCGTGGGCCGTGACGCTCACGGGGCGAGCGCTTGGGACGTTCCAGCGGAGCGACCGTCTGCAGGGGAACTGCACAAGTGATGTGCTGCCCAGCTGACTCCTGCGGCTCATCCGATTCTTGCACCGGCTTGGGTTCGTCCCCGCTGGCAGCCGAAACGGAAGCTTCGGATAAAGCTGCCAGGTTGACTTCCAGAGCCGCCTGATGGAGCCCGGCCTCCGCCACGGCAGTTTCCAGCGAACGCAGGCGGGACTCCACCGCACCGAGCCTCTGCCCGGCATCCGCCAGATGTTTCCCCATACTCCGCAGATCGGCCGCGCGGTCCTCGCGCCCCTCGCGCACCCGCACTTGATACTCCACCAGATAGGGCAGAACAAAGAGTGCCGCACCCAGCGCTACCGCCGCCACACAGGCCCCCACCTGCCAGTCCGTCAACTGCCAACCACCCAGCATCGCAATCGCCAGCGCCATCCCGACCAACAGCATATCCCCGAGAATAAAGGGCCATTTACTGAGCGTGGTTTGCGTTTCGTCGTCCGGATGCATGCTGGGATTGTGTGCGGTTTGTCGATAGAGTCAAAGCTCCCGGCAAGCGGGGATCAATCTTCTTTTGACTCGCGACACACTAGCGCGGACGCTCCACGAAGCCCGCCTTGCGATATACCTTCGCGAGCATCTGGTAGGCACGTTTTTGCGCCAGTGCGGCACCGCTGCCCAGGACATCGTGCAGGTAGGCTTTATCGTCAATGAGTTCGCGGTATTTTGCCTGCACGGGTTCGAGCATGGCAATCACGGCGTCGGCCACCTCCCGCTTGAGTGCGCCATAGCCCTGCCCGGCCAGCGCGTCCTCGATCTCGGCGATCTCGCGGCCCGAGGAGGCGGCGTAGATCTGCAGCAGGTTGGAGACGCCGGGCTTATCCCCGGCGGCTTTGATCGCGCTGCCGGAGTCGGTCACCGCGCTCATGATTTTCTTTTGCAGCACTTTCGGAACGTCTAGGATGTAGAGCGTGGCGTTTTGATTTTCGTCGCTCTTGGACATCTTCCGCTCCGGATCCTGCAGCGACATAATGCGCGCCCCGGACTTGGGAATAAAGGGTTCAGGAATCGTAAAGGTTTCGGAATAGGTATGATTGAAACGCTGGGCCAAATCGCGGCACAGTTCCAGGTGCTGGCGCTGGTCATTGCCCACCGGCACGGCATCGGCATTGTAGAGCAGAATATCCGCCGCCATCAGCACCGGATACATCAGCAGCCCGGCGTTGACCGAGGCCTGAGCACGGGCACCTTCGTGCGCGAACTTGAGGTCCTCGCCTTCACCGTCGGCGACCTTAAAGCCCAGCTTGGCGGCTTTTTCCTTAAACTGGGTCATCCGCTGGAGTTCACCGATCGGCGTGATGCAGCTCAGCACCCAGGCCAGCTCGGTGTGACCAGTCACATGCGACTGGATAAAAATATTCGAGCGTGCAGGATCCAGCCCGCAGGCGATGTATTGAGCCACACAGGACAGCGTGTTCTTACGCAGCTCGGCGGGCGAGTATTTCACCGTGATCGCGTGTTGGTCCACCACCCCGAAGTAACAGTCATAGTCATCCAGCATGGTGGCCCAGTTTTTCACCGCGCCCAGATAATTGCCGAGGGTCAGCACACCGGTCGGTTGGGCACAGGTTAGGATGACTGGCTTGGGGTCGCTCATATCAACAAATTGACGGCAGCAGTAAGCCGCTTGTCAACTTCTACTTCACTTCGAAACAGCCACCGGAGCGGGCATCGGCTGATTGGCCCCCTGCAACCATAAATTGGGACTGTGAAAGCTATACAGCAAGGCAACCGCTGCGGTGGTATGATTGCGAATATTCTTACGGTAATAGGAAGAGTCCGCATAGTCACGGGCCGGTAGAATGACGTAGGAATCACTCCCATGGCAGCGGGCCAAATTAATCCAGGCCTTGTAATAATCGAGCACTTCCCGCTTGAGCGGTTCGTTCTCCGAAGCCGCCACCCCGGCCCAGCCCCAGGTCAGCCCTATCAGCGCACAAGCGTGACCATCCGACATATCCCGGTAGGCGGCAGCAATATTTCCGGCGTGGCGACGCATCATCTCATTCGCCCCCGGACGTTCCGGAGACAGCTGATAAATAAGATGCGCCAAACCCGACTTCTGGGAAAATCCGTTGCGCGTCTGCGCCTGCCACTCCTGCCAGTCCACGGGGCCATTATTCAGGGTAAACTCGCCGCCGTAGGCCACCCAGCCACTTTTTGTCGTACCGCGTTCAAGAAACTGGAAGCCCGCATCCAGCCCGGCTTGTTGTGCCTCCAGCCCGCACTGCTTACCCAACTGCCAGGACAGGAGTGCCAACTGGGTGGTCAATTGCATCGGACCGTAGCCCCCTCCGCCACGGGCGACAATAAAGGGATACGGCGCATGCGCAAAACCGCCGGCATAGAGTGCCTGATGCTTATCGATAATCGCCTGATCGATATTCTTGATTTGCTCGGACTTCCAGTGGTGTATCGGCGGCTGCCACTGCGCACGGCGCAGCAGCTTGAGCGAAGAATCGAGCGTATTGAGCACCTGACTGTCACCGGAACGCAGGTAATATTCGCCCAAAGTCAGCGACTGGAAGGCGAGGTGCCAGGTCCAGGTGTCGTTATCGTAAGGCTTATTCCAATCGAGCGCCATCTGCTTGCCTGCCGCAAAGACCCCGGGTTCGTCGGAACTGAGCAGAGCCAGCGCGGCGGCGGCGCGTCCCTGAGAATCCATCCCGCCGGGGTGATCCATCAAATAGTTGTAGGCACGGGCCAGCAGAACTTTTGTCTTCTCACAATCACGCGGAAAGGTATCCGCAAAGCGGCCCAGCTGTTCAAGCTGCACCTCAACCACCTGCGACGCACCCGCACGCCGGATCATCAACGCCAGCACCCCGTCACCGCCCTCGCTGTCTTCAATCGCCAGCCCGAGGTCCTGCAGCGGGCCTTCGATGCCGTTGACCTTGCGCCCAAAGCGGTGTTTGCCGAAGGTTTTGCCATTGGCACCGTACACCTCGTCGTCCAGCTCCAGCACGCCGTCCGCAGGCGAATCCTCGAAAATGTATTTCACCACATAAGACGCCTCGCGCAAAATCCCGCGGGCCCCGGTCGGCCCCATGTTGACCAAAAATCCAGGCACCACCGCGTCGGGTCCGACTTCGCAGGGCTTTTCCCAGCGGCCCTGATTCGCTTCATCCCGCAAGGCATACAGACTTGCCGGGCAGGCCAATAAAATACCGGTCAAAAGAAAAGAGAGTGCGCGGTACAAAACAGAATTCATGCATGCAGCAGAGATTAAATTTTCACAGATATCAAGACTATCCGGGGCGACCCCTATTATGCGTGCAGGGTCATTTCCTGACCTGTGTGGCCGGATCAATCGACCTATCGTTTCGCTGCAATCCGGCAGTCAAAGAGCATTCAAATTGCTTTCTGCAAGGCCCGGACGTATCGTCGTGACAATGCGTTGTCTCACCGCAACCGGGTTGGACATTGACAGCAGCCATCTTCACCTGTCGGCTTGCCTAGCGAAGAGAAGCGGCTAGACCTGTTACATGCGCATTCAACTCCTGCTCGCTTTTGCCTGCCTGATCCACCCTGCTGAGGCGAAGTTTCCCGACAACTTCGCTGAACCGCTTGAGGTGATCGCTTTCGGTTCCTGTAACCGCGATGAACTACCACAGCCGGTCTGGTCCGCCGTGAGCACGCTGGATCCGGATCTTTGGATCTGGGGCGGCGACAATATCTACGCCGACTGGTATCAACCCGGGGGCCAGCGGGTCAGCTACACCATCGACCGCAGATGGATCACCCAGCGCTACGCCGCCCAGTTCAAGCGCCCGGACTACGCTGCCTTCCGCGAGAAGACCCCCATTCTTGGCACCTGGGACGACCACGACTACGGCAAGAACAACGCGGTGGGTGACTACCCACTCAAGGAAGTCAGCCGCGACCTGGCGCTGGCCTTCATGGAAGTGCCGCTCAGCGACCCGCGCTGGACGCGGCCCGGCCTTTACGGCAGCTACGATTTCGGTCCGGTCGGTCGCCGCACCCGCATCATCCTGCTCGACAACCGCTACTTCGCCACTTCACCCAAGGCCGCAAACCGCACCCTGCTCGGCCCGGCACAAAAGGCCTGGCTGGCAACGCAGCTCCGGGAGAGCTCTGCCGACCTGCACCTGATTGTGAGCGGCAGCCAGTTCATCGCGGACCAGCACCGCTGGGACAGCTGGGGCAAGTATGCGGAGGAACGCCAGTGGTTGCTCGACCTGATCCAGGAGCAACAAAGCAGGGTTATCTTTATCAGCGGCGACCGTCACATCCATGAGATCAGCATACTCCAACCAGGAGGGCTGCCCCACCCGATTCTCGACGTCACCTCCAGCGGCCTGACCCACAGTTGGGAGAATTTCCCCGGCGAGGAAAACCCCTACCGTGTGGGCGAGGTTTACCCCGGCCTCGGTTTCGGGCTCATCAAAATCGACTGGTCCGGCCAGGCACCAAGAGTTGAGCTCGAGATACGCGACACGAAGAACCAGGTGCGGAATCAATACCAAGTCCAATACTAACGCTAGCTGTGCACGGCTCCCCGCGCGGCCAAGACGAGACGACTTTCACCATCAACATTATGCGTCGAAGAGTCCGCTTTAGCTGACGAGGCCACGCAGCGGGGCCACGCTTGCCATCAAAGTGCAGCCTCGGCCCCGGCAGCGGCCACGGTCTCCTCACTTGTATTGCCCGCGCCAGCCTCCGGCAGCGGCCCGAGGTCTTCGCGCAGCTCGTTGGCTTGCCAGGGGGTGCTGCGCCCGGAGTAGAGCTCCAGATAATTTTCGATCATGTCCACCGACATTTCGGACGCTTCGTTACTCCACTCCTGGCGAATATAGGAAATCACGCCGGCAATTTCATTCGGCTTGAGATTGAGTCCTCCCGGACCGAAAGCGGGCATATTGCCGTTGTAGGTATTGCCTTTGACCTCAATCGGGCCGTTGAGTCCATTGATTAAAATCCGAGCCACCACTTCGGGATGCCCGTTGACCCATTCGGAGCCGTCCAGCGGCGGATACACGCCAGCGATACCGCTGCCGGCAGCTTGGTGGCACTGGGCACACTGGTTGCGGTAAACTTTGGCCCCACGGTCAAAGAGCGAAATTTCCGGAATCACTGCGGCCGTTGCGGTGCCTTTAAAGTTGGGATCAAAAGCGTCGGCGCGAAAATCCCCACTGTAGAGCACCAGATAAATGCCACCCCAGAAACCCAGCACCATGATGACAAAGACGAGAAAGACCGGGATCGGACTGAAGCCCTCGTGCGGTTCTTCCTTCTCACGCATAAGCTGTGCATGGATGTCCTGCATTTGCTCGTCCTGCATCGCGGCTTTTTCCAGCGATGCCTTACCCGCTTGCGGGTGGGTCACGTGTTTTTGATCTTCGCTCATCACTCGGGAATAGGAGCCTCGGGTAAACTGTAGTCGATCCTCAGGCTCAAGAGATATTCAACCAATGCCTCGGCCCGGCGGGTGGGCACAATTTCATAGCCCGGCTCCGGTGCGTATTCGGAACCCGGCGGGAAATCGAGCGCATCAGGGGAGCGCTCGTTCACAATCTCCTGCTTCGTATAGAGAAAGGCAAAAGGCGGCATGGTAGAGCCTTTGGACACGATTTGCGGGTTATACAGATGCAGGTAATTCCAGTCGCGCCCGGCATCGCCGGCATAGCGCCCGCCGACGTGGGCCAAATCCGGTCCGGTGCGAATCGTGCCCAGCAGCACCCGATCCTGCCGCACATAGTCGCGGGCGACCGATTGACGCGGCCCCCAACCGCGGTCGATATCCGCACCAAAGCCGCGGCGACGCACTTGCTGGCTGTGGCAATACAGGCAGCCCAAATCAATATAAACTTTCTTCCCCTGCTCTGCCAGTCCGGACGGCTTCAGCGGGTAACGCGTTTCGCCCTCCGGCATCACCATCACACTGGGATCGGCATCGGAGGGCACCAGCGTCTCGGTGCTGGGCTCGAGTGAACCCAACTGGATGTTGCCGGTCACGATCAGTCCGGTAAAGGAGAAAGCCAGGGCAAAAAAGATCCCGCAAAACAGTATGGCCATGTTTCTCATTAGGCGAGTCCTCCTTCCTTCGTCAGCAGCGTCGGCTCCTTTTTCGCGCGAACCGCACCGGCGGCAAAGAGCATCCAGAAGAAATTAACCGCAAATGCGATATGCCCAACCGTCAGGAAAATCCCCGATACGGAGCGGGCCTTCAGCCAGGGAATGGTATTTTGAACGACCTCGAGGAACGGAATCTCCGGGTTGTTCATCTCCATGCCCTGAATCCAGCCGCCGGTTTGCAGTGCGACCACCGTGACCGTGATGCCGAGGGCGCAGCCCCAGAAGTGCAGCTTGATCAATCCGGCGGAGGGCCACTCGCGTTTGAGCAGCCGTGGCATCATGTAATACACGCCGCCAAACATGATCATGGTAAAGAAGGCATAGACCCCGTGGTGGGCGTGGCCTATCGTGAAATGCGTGAAGTGGGTCACCTCACTGACCGAGCGCAGTGCCATAGTCGAGCCGATCAAACTGACCAGGGTGTAGGAAATCGCGCCGAAGACGATAAAGCGCAGAGTCGGGCTGCGCCAGACTTCGCGGTGCAGGCCGACCACCGTCATGTGGTGGTTGATCGCAACGACGATGACCGGAATGACCATCATGATCGAAGCGACGATACCGGCGGAGATCAGCCAGACCGGAATCGGGCCGCCGATCAAATGGTGCACCCCGGCCCAGTTATAGAAAATCGCCAGCGCCCAGAAGCCAAGCACGGAAAGGTAGTAGGAATAAATCGGGCGGCCCAGCACCTTGGGGATCAGATAATAGGCGGTGGCCAGCGCCATCGGCGTCAACCACAGCCCCAGCACATTGTGCGCGAACCACCAGTTGGCCACCGATTGCACCACGCCACGCGCCGGAAACCAGATGATCACCGCCTGGGCCACGACATACAGCCAGGGGAACCAGAACAGTCCGGCCAGGATATACCACTGGGAGACGTAAACATGCTCACCCTTGCGAAAGCGAAATGCCATGATCCCCCAAACGGCAATCAAGGCATAGGCTACCACCAACATCGGCGTGGCATATTGCGGGATTTCCAACCACTCGACCGAAGTCATATCCCCGCGTAAAATGCCGACAATCCCCACCGTCAGGCCGATATTCCAGAACACCCCCGCGATCAGCAGCAGGCCTTTGTGCTGGATCGGTGAGCGGCACAGGCGGGCCATGATCCACAGGCCCACCGCAAAAATGATGTTATTCCCCCAGCCCAATGCCATAGCGTTGAGGTGGGCCGAGCGCACCCGGCCGAAAGTGAGAAAGTCGTAGGCTCCGAGGAAGTCAGGCTGATGCGCCTTGAAAGCCGCCATCAGCGCGAAAACTGTGCCGATCATCAACCACCCGATCGCGGAAACCACGAAAAACACCGAAGCCGTGCGGATCGAGGCATCGATCTCACTCAGCTCCGCGCGCACGGAGGCATGCTCCGAGGAATACGGGTTCGACGAGGGTGAAATTAACTGGGATGTGTCACTCATTTGCGGTCTTTGCGGGAGCGGGAAAGTTTACGGCTTTCAGGAAAAGTATCAGAGACTTCGCCTTCCGGCTCTTCTTCAGTAAAAATTGTTTTTGCCTGGGCATCGAAGTTACGCAAATGCCCTTTCCTGGCCGACCAGAACAAAACAACCACGGTGACCACAAAAAATGCGACGCCGAGCAGGAGGATCGGCCAGAGTTCCTTGTAGTCGTAAACATCCATCAATTTTTGTAGGCTTGCACCACGATCTTCATCGCGGCTTTGACAGGAATCTGGATGCTGCCATCCCCATTCACCGCGTATTTGGAAACCTTGGCGATGCCCGCCGCGCGGGCCTCGTCGGCCTTGGCCTGGCGCGTGGCCGCAATCGATGCATCAATCGGATCCGGCCGGTGCGGCAGATAGGCCAGAAAGATGATCATGGCAAAAATAAGAATGGCCCCGAGACTGCCCACAAAAGTGGGCCATTTGGATTGACTGGAAATTTGGTCCGACATCGTAAGATTACTCTGCGTAATTTATGGATTTTTCAATATTAGGATCACGAATAGGGATCGGTTCCGCCTTGTGCATGCTGCGCAGCATGGCCCAAATGCAAATTCCGCCGACGCCAACCAGCGCGGCGACATCAAAAACCGTGATCGAGAACTGGCGCACCAGATAGCCCTCCCCGTGGTCCGGGGCGACCAGCTTACCTGGAATAATGTTCCAGTAGAGATCGAGCACGGTGAACAGCAGAATCCATGCGGAGACAAAGACACTGCGCCAGATGACGACCTTGGTCTTATACCACAGCAGCAACAGGAAGGGGATCAGGAACTGACCAAAGATCAGAAACAAGCTGACCGTCCACCAGGAATTCAGGCTGCCGTCGTAGTTCTTCTCCCGCATATTATACCAGAAGACTTCTTCCGGGATGTTGGCGTTGTAGATAATAAAATACTGGGAAAAACTGATATAGGCCCAAAAAACGGTAAAGGCCAGCATCATACAGCCCAGGTCGTAGCGGTGGCCGCGGGTGAAGAGCCCCTTGAGGTAGCCCCTGGTCGCCAGAATCACACAGAGGATCAGGATGAAGCCGAGCGCGGCCCGCATACTGGCAGCGAAGAACCAGACCCCATACATGGTCGAGAACCAGTGATACTCCAGCGACTTGAACCAGTCGATGGAAGCGACCGTAGCGGAGGCGGCACAGAGGAACAAGCCGATCGCCGACAGGCGGCGGGCGTTGTGGGTATTGTTGATGTTGCCGGTCTTGTCGGTATCGAAGGACCACTTGCGCAGCAGCGTGGCAATCACAGTAAAGACCCCAAAGACGATCACCACCCGCAGCATAAAAAAGCCCACATTCAAATAGGGGGACTTCCATTGATACAGCGGATCCTCGGCCACCGTGCCATGGCCCGGCAGTGCGTTGACACCGTTCATCCACTTCCAGAGCAGGCCCGGATTATCATGCAGCAAGGGCACCAGCAGCAGCGGGATGAAGAGCAGAAAGAGCCAGGGAAAGACACTCAGGTAATGCTCTGCCTGACGGCGAATCACCACCGGCCAGCTCGCGTGAAAGACATACCAGATTTGAACCAGGAACAACAGGCCCACCGCGATGGACAGCCAGAACGCGATCCCGATCAACCAGCTCATGAGGGGGCGAACCTCATGCGCCTGCCAGCCCTGGTAAAAGCCGATACCGGCGACTGCGAGGCCAATTAGACCGACGACCAGGGCGATCCAATCAGGATTGTTGCCTTTTGCTTGTGTGGATTCCGAACTCATTGACTTTAAATTCCTAATTCTGCGCGTTCACCAGCAGGCACATCCTCCGCGCTGGCATTTTGGGAACGTTGGAGGGCACGCACATAGAGCACGACAGCCCAGCGTTCTTCGGGGGTGAGACGGTCCTTGAGCCCATACATCAGACCTAAGCCGTTAGTGATGACATCGAAAATGTAGCCGTCGGCCACGCCGCGCAGCCGGTCACCGTGGTATGAAGTGGCCAGCACACCATAGGGCTTGGACACCCCATTGCCATCGCCAGCGGTACCGTGGCAGGCGGCGCAGAAGATATTATACTTTTCGCGTCCGGTTTCCATCAGCGCGTAGTCCACCTCTAGCGGGAGCTTGTCCACCCAGCTGCCATCCGGATGCTTCCCTTGCAGGAAAGTAGTGCGGCCCAGGTTGCTGTCGTTAAAATCTGCGGAGAAGACCTGCTGGTAATTGAGATAGTTGCCACGGGCAACTGTGTTGAGCGGCACCGGGCGGTCGTTGCGCCGGTCAGCGAAGAACCCGTTCTCCCCCTGCGGCTTGTAGCGCGCCTGACGGTCCATATCCGGGAAGACCTCAATTGGCGGCTTATCACTGAGTGCGCCTCGGAAGCCGAAAATCGAGACCACGGAGGCGACGATAAAAGCGAAAATGATCAGGAAAATTCTCATGGCTATCTTCTCTACGCGGAGACCTCCTCAATGTCAGTGCCGCCAATTTCCGCCAGAAACTGCCGGGTGCTTGCAGGATCAAACTTCGGATCGCGGGATTCGATCGCGATCAGCAGACGGTCACCGGCAACTTCCAGGAAGGTATCACTCTCAAATAACGGGTTGTGGTGCTGCGGGAGCAAGTTGGTGAGGAACATGCCACCCAGGGTGCCGAAAGCCGCGAGCAGAATGGTGAGTTCATACATGATCGGAAAGGGGAAAATCGGGCTGAAGAAGGGCTTACCGCCCACAATCAGCGGGTAATCATAGGCCCCCATATACCAGACGATCAGCGTGCCAATTGTGAAGCCGGTGATGCCGCCCAGGAAGGTGAACACCGGCACCTTGGAGCGCGGCTGCCCCTGGGCCGCCGGCATCCCGTGCACCGGGAAAGAGGAATAGGTATCCCATTTTTTATACCCGGCATCACGCACCTTTTCGGCGGCGTGGTAAAGGCTCGGCGTATCCGGGAAACTCGCGATGATGCTGTGTAGGTTCGACATTAGTGGTGCCCTCCTTTCTCAGCGGCATGGTGGCCGTGCGGATCCCCCTGCGGCATGACATACTTCACCTCCCCGATCGGCATCAGAGGTGCAAAGCGGATGAAGAGCAGGAAGAGCACACTGAACAAGCCAAAGGTGCCGAAGAAGGTAAAGATATCGACGATGGTCGGCGAGTAGTAGCCCCATGAACTGGGGAGGAAGTCGTTGGCCAGCGAAGTCACGGTAATCACGAAGCGCTCGAACCACATCCCGACGTTGATCAGAATCGACATCACCCACACCAGCGCCCAGTTCTCACGCACCTTTTTGAACCAGAACAGCTGCGGGGTGAAGACGTTGCAGCTGAACATCATGATGTAGGCCCACCAATATTGCCCGAAGGCGCGGTTGATGAAGGCAAAGCTCTCGTAGGGGTTGGCGCCATACCAGGCGATGAAAAACTCCATGATATAGGCGTAGCCGACAATCGAACCCGTGCCCAAGCAAATCTTGGCCATGTTATCAATATGGCGCTGGGTAATCAGGTCATGCAGCCCGAAGATCGCGCGCAGCGGCAGCATCAGCGTCATCACCATACCGAAGCCGGAGAAAATCGCACCCGCCACGAAATAAGGCGGAAAGATGGTGGTGTGCCAACCGGGCAAAACGGAAACCGCGAAGTCGAAGGAAACGATGGTGTGCACCGAAAGCACCAACGGGGTGGAGAGACCGGCCAGCACCAGGTAAGCCATCTCGTAGTTGCGCCAGTGGTTGCCGGCGTTGCGCCAGCCCATCGCGAAGATGCCGTAGAAATACTTACGGAAGACGTCAAAGCCCTCGGCGAATTTCCGTTTATACTCGGTCGCGCCCTCGTAGGCACCCGCCTTCAGGCGCTGCACGGCGCGGTCGCGCATAGTGCCCAGATCGGGAATCATGCCCATATACCAGAAGAGCACCGAAACCGTGCCATAGGTCGAGACCGCAAATACGTCCCACTCCAGCGGCGAGCGGAACTGCGGCCAGATGCCATTGGCATTGGGAATCGGGAACAACCACCAGGCGAACCACACCCGACCGACGTGGAAGAGCGGGAAGATCCCCGCGCACACCACGGCGAAGATGGTCATCGCCTCAGCCGCCCGGTTGATCGAGGTGCGCCAGCCCTGCTTGAGCAGGCAGAGCACGGCGGAGATCAGGGTGCCGGCGTGGCCGATACCGATCCAGAAAACGAAGTTCACAATCGCCCAGCCCCAGTTGATGGGATTGGCGAGGCCCCAGACGCCCACACCTGAACTGACCAGCCAGAGCAGGCCCATCCCGGTAAAGGCGGCGGTCGCCAGCGCAACTGCCATGCAGACCCACCACCAGGTAGGGGTGCCGGCCTCGACGATGCCGCAAATTTTATTCGTGACCCAGTTGAAGTCGCGGTTGTTGGTAACGAGAGGCTGCTCTTCGAGCACCGCCGGGTCCACCCTGTCAAGCAGAGCGGCCTGTGCCGGATCCATCTCCTGTGATATCGTAGCCATTTGTGTCAGTTCGGGTGGGTTCTAAAATTAGTGGGCAAGTGGAGTGTCCGTGTGGGCATCCATGTGGGCTTCCCCGTGGGCTTCGCTGGTCTTGGGCGCATTGCCATAGCGCTCCTTGTAAGCACTGTAGGCGTAGGGCTTCTTGTAGGCGTCCGGCATTTTGGGATTCGGATTGCGCAGGCGGGCCAGATAGGTGGTGCGCGGCCGCGCGTTGAGGTAGCCGAGCACCGAGTAGTTGCGGTCGCTGGCCTTGATTTTGGAGACCTCGGAGTCCGGATCGGAAATATCGCCGAAGGTGATGGCATCGGTCGGGCAGACCTGCTGGCAGGCCGTTTTGATCTTGCCGTCCGGCACATGGATGTCGGCGGAGGCGCCGGCCTTGGATTTTTGGTCGATCTTGGCGGCCTCGATCCGCTGGGTGCAGAAGGTGCACTTCTCCATCACCCCTCGCATCCGGACTGTGACGTTCGGGTTGGCCCGCATCTTTTCCAGTTCCGGTTCATCCACTGCGCCGAAGGGACCCTTGTAAAAGTCACCGATCTGGCGCTTGTTCCAATCGAAGAAGTTGAAGCGGCGCACCTTGTAGGGACAGTTATTCGCACAGTAACGGGTGCCGACACAGCGGTTGTAGGCCATAGTGTTCAGCCCCTGACGGTCATGCACGGTGGCGTTGACCGGGCAAACGCTCTCGCAGGGTGCGTTTTCACAGTGCTGGCAGAGCATGCTCATAAAGGAGACCTGGACATCCTCCGGCACTTCATCGGACTTATACTCCGCTGCCGAAAAGTAGCGGTCGAGGCGCATCCAGTGCATCTCGCGTCCACGCAGCACCTGATCCTTACCGACAATAGGGATGTTGTTCTCCGACTGGCATGCGACCACGCAAGCGGTGCACCCGGTGCAACTGTTGAGGTCGATAGCCATGCCCCATTGCTGGGTCCTGGGGAACTTGTCCTCGTTGCCTTGCCAGATATTGACGTTGGGCGGAGGTCCGGAGAACTCGGGGTGCTCGTAAGCCGAACCGCCGCGGAACTGCTGGGTGGATTTTTCCTGCAGGCTCTTGGAGTCGTCCTTGCCGTAGTTGGCCGGCGCGTGTGATTCGACCCCCATCTCGTTGGCGAAATCCGGGTGCTCCTGATAATATTTCGCGGTGCCTTCGCGCACGATCGCGCGGCCTTCCATCGACCAGTGTTCCTGGGTATTGGCCAGGCGATAGGTCTCGCGGGTCAATTTGATGGCGGCACCGAGTGCTGCGCCCATGCCATTGGAGCTGCGCAGGGTGTAAGCGTTGAAACCGACGCCTTTGCCGACCCGTCCGACTTCAGTGCGGCCCAAACCGAGCGGAAGAATGACCGAGTAGTTGGCCATACCCGGCACGACGTGAATCGGAGCTTTGATGGTGCGTCCGTCGAGCGTGAGTTCGGCCAGCACGGCTGCTTCTTTGCCCCGGTTGAATTGGGCCTTGTTTTTTTGCACGTTGCCCTTGGCCGACTCGAAAAAGCCGTCCTGCTGGTTCATCGGTTTGCTACCGGGAAAGATCTGGATCCCCTGCTCGTTCTGCAATTCTCGGGCCAGGCGCGGGCTGATCAGAATGGCATTGTCCCAGGTCAGTTTGGTCATGCCGTCCGGCACTTCCATCAGCCAGCCGTTATTGGCATAGCGGCCATCGTAAGCGTGTGAACTGGCCTCGAAGCGCACCTCGATCGAGCCCGCACTCAGTTGCGGTGCCGTGAGTTCCCCCGCGGCGAGGGCGGCGGCTAGACTGCGGGGATTCAGACTGAGCGTCCGCTGCGGGTAGGCCGAGTTCAACAGCAAACCGTCGCTGAGAAACTTGTTGTAATCCTTTCCACCCGCTGCGGCAAAGGTGGTCTTGGCAATCGCATAAGGCTCGGTCTCGGTCTCCCCCGCGATACGCGCGAGCACTTCCAGTTCGTTAAATGCCGGAAAGAGCGGCTCGATCATCGGCTGCACCGGCACCAGCATGCCGTCACGGGTGCGGCCATCGCCCCAACTCTCCAAATAATGGGAGCGGGCAATCAGGCGATCCGCTTCGGCGGAAGTTTCATTGTAGCTGTAGCTGAGGTGGATACTCTCATCCGCCTTGGCCATCAGCGCTTTAAAGTCGAGATCCGCCGGAGCATCGTAAACCGGATTGCCGCCCAGGATCACCAGGGTCTGCACACCCTGGGCCAGACGTGCGGCAACGGCCTCGATCCCTGCGGCCGGCGCCGGCACGTCCACATAGTCCACCGGCGCATTCAGCCGGTCGTTGATCACCATAATCAGCGCATGCACCGATTCCGGCAGGTGTGGACCCGCGATCAGCAGCGACTCACCCGGCAGCGCCTGCAAGTCCGCAGCGCATTCGGCCACCCAGTTGGCATCCAATTCCAGTGAATCGGCGGATTCACGAACGTCCGCCGGCAAGCTCAGCCCTAGCTCGAGTGCCAGTTTGACCACAAAGGCGCCCATTTGACTGGTCGCGAGACGGAGTCGATGATCGGCCATCGCACCGGTATTGCTCATCCCGCTCTCGACCGCGTAAAGCCGGCTCATTTTGGACGCTTCCTGGGCGTCTTTGACTTTACGGTTTTTACTGAATCCTCTGGCAGCGGCGATATCGCCATCCTTACCCAAAAAGTCGGCGTCGATGGCAAGAATCCGCTTGGCACGCTCAAGCTTTGGCAGGCAGCGCAGGGCCTGACCGGTAACTTTTGCCGCCGCCCGTTCGGCGGCGGACAAATCGATCGGGCAATATTCCGCCCAGGTGGCCGCCGGGAATTTTGCCTGAATCGCCTGGACGAGTCGGGCACGGCTGGGCGAAGCGCTCGGCTCGGCCAAAAAGACCAGGCCTTTGCCACCATCGGCACTGTGCGCCCGACTCAGCTCAGCCAGACGGTCGCGCACCGCCGTAGAACTGATCGCGGCACCGGCGGCACGGCTCTTGGTCGCCCGGTCGGGGTCGTAAAGGTCGAGGATGCTGGCCTGGGTGTAGCCGTCGGTCGCACCACCATAGGGGTGGTAGCTGGGGTTGCCTTCGATCTTGGTCGGGCGCCCCTGGTGAGTCTCCACGATGACCGGGATGTGCCCCTGCGGCGCAGGCATGGAGGAGCTGAAATAAACCGGCACACCGGGAATTACGTTCTCGGGCTGCTTGGCGTATGGCAAGATCATCTGTTCGGGACGACGGCAACCCGCCATTCCCAGTCCGGCCAGGCCAAACGAGGCCGCCATGATTTTCATGAAATGACGGCGGTTGACGCCTTCGATCTCGGAGGCTCCCGCGGGAAATTCACGCTCAATCCAATCGCGGAAAGCAGGTGTTTCCGCCAGATCGTCGAGGCTCTTCCAGTAGCGCGGTCCAGAAAGTTCGGATTCGTTCATCTTCTTGGTCAAAATCAGTTAAGCGGTGGCAGTCAGTTTAACGGTGGCAACCGGAGCAGCTCTGTGGTGGGTTGATCTTCCAGTCGTGCACGAAACTGTGCAGCTCGGCCAGCGACTCCGGATCGGTCGGGCGCTCCCAGTCGAGATTATACACCTCTTCCGGCGGGCGAATGTATTGTTCCGGATTCCGGTGGCACTCCAGGCAAAAGGCCATCGAAAGTGGTTTGGCATGGTGCACGACTTCCATGTTCTGAATCTCGCCGTGACACTCGATGCAACTGATCCCGCGGTTGACGTGCACCGAGTGATTGAAATAAACATAATCCGGCGTCTTGTGG
>Ga0100391_1002042_pt1 | contig 21795 bp, 22 predicted proteins | sample CryGeymeta201515_FD_81541 | JGI IMG/M metagenome (GOLD analysis project Ga0100391, IMG submission 81541) | Groundwater microbial communities from Crystal Geyser aquifers in Utah, USA - Crystal Geyser metaG 2015-15 | ecosystem: Environmental > Aquatic > Deep subsurface > Groundwater | place: USA... | reverse complement strand
GATTGCTAGATTCTAACTAATGGGCGAAGGTAGTTATTGACAACAATAATGAAATCTTTAGTAGCTCAAGCAACCCTGTATGATTGCTGTTTCCTCCAGCCACTGTTGCGCTGGTAGCTTTCATCGCGTGAAATTGCGCAGCGAGAAGGACAAATTTTACGAGCGTACGTCACTTCGATGAGAAGTCGAGAAGCGCTGGCTGGTGAGGAAATTAATTCACACACTAATTTGATGTACGCAAATGCACTCCACCTTTGGTACTAATAATTGTTGGGGGTCAACGAAATATGGTACTCGAGTACCATAGCTACCACTGAAATAGAACTTGCAAAAATTCAATCGCTTTTGATTACCTGTACAATTAGGAGTGGTACCTACTGGTAGTTAGCTGCAATCAAAACCAGCATACCTTCTGGAAGGCTTGCGGTTCTTCCGCCCCCTTGTGCTGATGGCAGCATAATTACACTTGCATTGTCTCAAACGTAGACCACTATCTTCGATTATAGCTGCAGGAATAGGAGCCGCGGCACGAGCGTGCTCACAATCCTTGTAGCTACAGAGAAAGATACCCTTCCCGTTGTTGTTGTTGTTATTATTATTGTTGTTTTTGCTGCCGCTGGGTTGTTCCAGGCGGGTATACTTCCACACCCAAATCGTTTCGGTATTGCCGCCACTCTGAGACCACGAGACTGTTTCGTTCGCCGGACCAAGCTCGATCTTTTCACACTTGAAAAAAGACGCCAGATCAGGACTGGGAGTGTCCATACCGTACTTTTCACGGAGCTCCAGAACTTCGTCTTGATCGCGTTTCAGAAGGTCCGCGATCGGATGCATGGTGGCCAAGACAGATCCAGGCTTCATTTCTGCAAAAAGGGCCGCTATTCGGCTGTCAATGGTTACACCTGACTTGCAGGCGGACCTGCTACCAAAGACATCATTGTAGTTGTTGACGAAGACTCGGTCGGCCGAGGTCAACCATTCCCGGAAAGCAGGATCTTCCAGTCTACCATGTTTTAGATCCACGGGTCCTGCCGTGTGGTTCCAGTTTGGATCATTCTTTTTTTCCGCAGCGACCTTGGCAAAGCAACGGCGAAATGCTTCCGACGCATAAAAGCGAGCATCAACAAGTTCTATTCCATTCGATTTACACCCCAGTGTGTAAGAAGCCTGCAAACAGGCGTTGCCAATCCCATGGCCAAGATCCACGAAGATGTGATATTTTCCAATTTGCATGACATCTCGAAAGAGTCTCTGTGGCAGAAAATAAGAAGAACAAAGCAAGGTCAGTCAACGATACAATTTAAAAGCGTTCGTCATCGACCAAGCATTGTACAGAAAGAGAATTAATTGTACATACGTCCAAGGCTTCTGGTAGGATGCGACCATATTGAGCTGAGCCTTGATCCGTACTGTCCTTTGCCGAAACACAGTTATTGGCGCCCCGGAAGGCTCGTGCGTTTTCAATCTCCTCCTGACGTACTCCCAGTTCTGTGTCTTGTACGATTTCCAAAAGGTCCAAAAACTTTTGGAACGAAAACGGTGCCGAGTTTGTCTCTTGCAGCGTAGAAGTAGCATTGTTCACTATTGATGCTGGTGTCATGGAATCATCTTTGGCAATTCTTTCGCAAATACCAACGGGCGTATTCTCCTTGTAGGTATACGGTACAGTTTGGTCAATCACGGAAGAATCTGACGTATTATCAGATATATCTGTGACTATGGTCAAGTCGAAAGAACAGGGACTATCGTTACGAGCGTTGCTGCTGCTGTTTTCAAAAGTTCTGGGTCGATGTTTTTGTTTTTGTTTTTGTTGTTGTTGTTTCATTGCTTGGTAATAAGGCACGGTCGTTGCTGCTTTCGATTTCTTCAGTGGAGTTGTAACAGAAAAATTTTGCGGAATATTTGTGTTGGCAGTACAGGAGTCATTGTTGTCATCGTTCGAAAACTTTGGTGTCGGGGTAGAGCCACCGTTTTGCTGCATTGTCCGAGTTTCGCAAGATACTTCATTTTTGCTTTCATTATCGTTTTCGTCATCCGAGTCCATACTAACCTTGAGAACTCTACGACTCCTTTTCACGAGAATTCGTTGATGTACATGGCTATTATTATTTCTTTTCGATGATGAACCCGGTTGAGTCATGGAACGATACCGATTCGTTCTGATTTGGAATCCCGATACAGTAACATTGCCATCATCTTCGGAATCCGAATCTGAAAACGACATGATGGCCTCATTTCGATTCTTTGACAATCGTAATGGTGTTGCCGGTGGTGGTCTTTTGAACAAAGTAGTTTTTTTGTAAGGATAGTCGGAATCGGAATCATCAGAAAATAGATCCATGAAGTTGTTATGATTTTGCTGTTGATTTCGCGCAGAATTTGTGAACGCGCTGTCGTCACAACGATAGAGCAGCACAGTGTCCGTAGAATCTCTGCATGCACCATTTGCCATGCCAGCAAAATCCTTTCGACGAAGTTCTGATGTGTTGGTGTTGGTTCGTTGGATAGAGAATGACTTTGTTACAACGTTGCTACTCCTGCTGCTGCTGCTGCTTTTTCTACGGGTTGTAAATTTAAAAGCCGACGGACGAGACTTGCCATTATCAGCAGCAGGAGCAGCAGGAGCAGCAGCAGCAGCTGTATGTGCTGTTGCTGCATTGAAATAATACGTCTCGTCATCTTCATCATCGGTCGAGTCGAATGAAACGATGATTCGTCTCTTCTTTTTCTTTTTTGGCATTTGATTTTCTCTTCTGACTGATGTACATGCAGTGGAGGTGAAATAGTATTGTGTCTGCATTCGTTTGTTCCATTTCCGATAAGGATTCTGTGACTCGATCCCTACCTTTGTCGTCATTATCAGTCTCCAGCGCCGCAGCAGTTGGTTGACACTTGACACTTGACACACACACTCGTTGTTTTGGTGTGTTGCTGTCTTGTCTGTCGACAAATACTTCTTTATTGATACAAAAGGAATTTATTCGAAGAAGTGATGGAAGTGAAGTACTAGACTACTATGATACGTTGGAGAAGTGCTAGAGTAGTAATTGACAGTCAAAGCACTCAAACACACCCTATGGGGTTATTGTAATAAATTTGGACTACTGTGAATGAGAGAAAATTGTTAAAAATAATGTTGGCGCCATAAAAACACTGTTATGTTCGCGCCAATGATCAAAAACGTAACCCTAATGCGGAAATCTTTGAACTTTCGGAAATCCATTTTGAGTAGACGACTAGACTAGCTAGCTAGCTAGAGTAGTAGTAGCTACTGTAGTAGACTATCTGCTGTAATGTTTTGGGATTTCAGCGATGCCCTCTTTATTATCATCTACAGTATGTGATAGCAGTGTAATCATTTGTCTTCCCTTCTCATTCATCAAGACTGCATCCTCACCATCTTGTGCGTTAGCTCCTACTTAACTTCTGTCAAGTCAAATCCTCTTTCATAATATTCATCTGAAAGATCACGGTAGTGCTACACACTACACACTACTTACTACTCAACTACAGTCTACAGTGCTCTCTGCTCTCTGATTGACCCAACCACACCAAGAAAAAAAAGTATTATTATTCGTTTGCTGTTTACAATTATTAATGTACAATGGGCATTGACGACGAAGAAGCCGAACGAGAACGCATCATGATGATGATGCAAATGGCAGAAATTGAACGACAAAATCAATTGGTAGAGGAAGCGACTCGTAAAACGTCATTATCATCAACATCATTTGACATTCATACCAGCAGTGGCAGTGGCAGTGGCAGTGGTAAAGATCACGATGAACAGGCCTTGCAAATTGCCAATGATACCGCTACAAAATTGGACGAAGAAGAACAAGCCATGATCCAAACACTTTCGCTCAGTAATAGTTACGACGATGATAATCAAGCAGCAGCAGCAGCAGCAGCAGCAGCAGCACTAGACGCTATGGATGATGTCAACACCACCGCTCAACAAAAACAGAAGGAACAAGCCATGATGGAAACACTTTTAAAGGCTGCCGACGAAGCTGAGGAGGCTCGCTTGGCGGCGGGAGAAAAGATGAAAGCAGAGCTTAGCGCTGCCGAACGAGAACGATTGGCTGCCGAAGAAGCTGTTCGCATGAAAGAAGAAAAGGAAAGGTTTAAAAAATTGGCACAGAATAAATTGGAACAGGAACGATTCGCAGCGGAAGTGGCACGCTTAAAATCGGAACAAGAACAACGAAAGGCACGGGAAGAGAAAGCCGCGGAAGAAGCCGCTCGAACGGAACAAGAGAGGTTGGAGGAAGGAAAACGACGAAACGAGGCTGTCACCAACAAGGCGAAAGAACAAGAGCGTCTTGAAGCCATTGCCAAAGTCGAGGCATTGGAAGCAGCTGTCAGTGCTCAAGAAGAAAAAGAGGCCAGGGAAATGCAAGAACTACGTGCGGAGGAACAGCAACATCAAGAAGAAGAGACCGAGGCCAACAGAAAGGCACAAGAGGAAGAAACTCGGCTTGCTGAGGAACAGCAACGCCAACTAGAAAAGTTAAAGGAAGTGGAACAGGTGGAAAACCAACGCCTGCAACTGGAAAGGTTGAAGGAAGCGGAGGAAAAAGAGGAGGAACTTCTTGAACTGGAACGACTGAAAGAAGAGGAAGAAGCCCGAGTTGAATTTGAAGCACAGCTAGCCACAGAAGCTCACGGCGCGAATAAGGACTTTGATTCGGATGACGAAGATCAACAACCCATTACTGCTACAGCAACCAGCAGTGGCGACGACAATGATGATATGGCGGAAACGTTGAGAGAAGAAATGCAACGAGAAATGGAACGCATGGGCATCGAGGACAATGACAATTCAAATGGAGAAGAAATGGAGATTTCTTTTGCAGCTAGTGGGGAAAACATAAAGTCTTTTCCAGAGATGGCATCGACTTTGGCGAAAGCGCATTCCAAGTCGGCCAATCAGAAACACGGCATTCGTCCCATGAGAAAATCCGGAAACATTAAGGTCAACACCACTGCTTCGCAATCAACACCGACGAAACATAGACCCCAATCGATCAAGCAAACAAAATCACCAGCTCGCTTGCCTCGTGTTGCAACATTACCATCGCCTGTTCGAAGGACGTTTCAAGACACTACTCCGTCTCCCAGTAAACCTCCCAAATCGCCTTTTGCTTTGCCTCCAAGAGCTTCACCTCCCACTGCGCGTACTCCCGTTCATCCGCTACTGTTGTCTCCTCGAGATGGACCGCGGTGTCCCACTCCGTACCAACCTGACCTGCACGGCAGCAGGGGCGCCTGTGAAAGGTGCCTGGAACTGGCGTCGGACGAGGAAAAAGAAGAGTTTGCAAACAAAGGCCATCATTTGCGCATCATGGTTGTGTCGGGAGGCTGTGATCGTGGCTGTCTTATCTATCCACGCGATGAAAGCCAGCCACCTGTTCGCTTGTGCAAGAAATGCTACTTTGATGTGCATCGCACCATGTATGATTCCCAGGAGGTTGTTGTGAAGACTGTCGATCGCTGAGAAATGATGATTGTTGATTTTTGTTTGACTGTGATGTATGGAAACGTTCGACGTGCAATGTTGCGGCTCTCTCGAATTGTCTTTGAAAGTGCCAGCTGCATAGAACAGCAAAAGAGGAAGCTACTTAAACTGTAGAAACTATAATGATATGTTTTTTGCTGTCTTCGTGCCTTATTCTTAGGCTAGCGATCATGATTGTTTGTGGCCCGACGAGGGAATGTTCTCGTCACATAAGAGATTCCGGGTGGGTGACATGTGTCCCGCCTCCATCTGCCGGATCTGGATCTGATGAACCAGATACTACTACTACTACTAGTAGCTACCAGTTAGAGCACAGTAGTAGCTAGGAGTAGTGTGGTAGTAATAGTAGTAACAACTAGTACTAATGTTCTTATCCAAGAAAAGGATGAAGCGCATCACATACACACCTACTAGTAGTTGAACGTTCGTACACGCACCGCTGTGTTAGTAACTGGTAGCTACAAGTGCACCTCTTTGACTCGCACGTAGCCTGCTTGATATTATCACAATAAACCTATGTCCTCTCCTTTGTCTGAGCCACTCTCACGAGCGGCACTTCGAAGAGCACGTCGGGTCTGTGTTAAGGCTGGGACGTCAGTAGTGGCCAACGATAATGGTAGTCCTTCCTTAACTCGTTTGGGAGCGATTGCCGAACAGATATCCGAATTGAAACGTGAAGGTGTTGATGTAATCTTTGTCAGTTCTGGAAGTGTCGGCATGGGCAAACGCTTACTCAGGAAGCAACGCAAAATGTTAATGTGTACGTCTCCTTCTACTATTCTTTGTTCGTGCTATGCTGTGCTGTGGGATGAGACGAAACGAAACGATATGTGACCGTGTCTGGTATCTAATGTGCCTCTTTCTCACCCTCAAACAGCCTTTAAGGACGTGCAACTCAACGAAGAAATTGCTAGGGACAGAAGTGGAAGTCTTAATTTGGATTACGGGCAAAACGATTACGGACGGAGTGGTGTCATGCCAAATGCCCCACCGATTCACTCTTCCGATTTGCCGTCCCGGGCCACAAGTTTTGTCAGTCTCCTAGATGCACAAGAACGTCCGCATACATTTGCACAGAAAAAGAAAACCTACGACTCGGCTTGTGCTGCTGCAGGACAATTTGAAATGATGAATCTCTATTCAAATTTGTTTGCTCAATGTGATGTTGCTGCCTCCCAAATTTTGGTCACCCAAGCAGACTTTGCTGACAAACAACGACGAAATAATTTGAGTTATGCCATTGATCGGTTGCTCAGGTATGTTTGTATCAGTGTTTATGAAGAGACAATTTATACATAATACATAATACAATACATTATACTGCGATGTGAAACGAACCAACCTCTCACCTTGTCAATTTTACCAGTCTTGGAATTGTTCCAATAATCAACGAGAATGATGCAGTTTCGGCAAATCTGGGATACACCGACGACGATGTCTTTTCGGACAATGACAGCTTGGCAGCACTTTGTGCAAGAACCTTTGGCGCCGAAGTATTGTTGTTGTTGACGGATGTTGAAGGCGTTTATGATCGACCTCCGACAGAACCTGGTGCCCGGCGATTGGAATTTTATCGCGAGGAAATATCCGAAGTGGCCATTGGCGCCAAGAGCGAGCAAGGTCGTGGTGGAATGGCATCCAAGATTGCAGCGGCCACATCTGCCGTCCAACCCGGATCGAAATGCAGCGCTTGTGTCATTGCAAGCGGGGCCGCGTTGGATTCGATTCGTTCCGTGTTGGGACGAGACCCGAAAAATACAGATAATATCGGAACACTCTTTGTAACGCCCGGTAGTGAATTGGAAGTCCAGGCGATTCGAGATTTTTCTTCCGGTCCAACCTCTGATGACAATGGCAAGACTGAAGCCCGCGCACAGGCAACTGCAGCGAGGAACGAAGCGCGCAAACTTCAATCGTTGCCGTATGAAATGCGTCAGAATATTTTGAATGCTGTCGCCGATGCCTTGGTGGAACGTCAATCTGAGCTACTGGCGGCGAATTCTTTGGATCTAGATGCCGGAGAAAAGGACGGCATTTCATTGGTGCTCAAGAAGCGTCTAAAGCTGACAGAAGAAAAGATCGCTACACTAGCAGCTGGTCTTCGTCAAATTGCAACTCTTCCGGATCCTCTTGGTGTGGTCAAGAGCAAGAGAGAATTGGCTGAAGGTCTGGAGCTGTCACAAATTACAGTCCCCATCGGAGTCTTGATGATTATCTTTGAATCTAGACCAGATTCCATGCCGCAGATCTCTGCGTTGGCTCTTGCCAGTGGAAATGGTCTGCTACTAAAGGGTGGAAAGGAAGCCGTAAACTCCAACGCTGCAATTCACCGTGTGATTGGAGATGCGATTGAATCAGGAAGCGGGGGAAAGATCAAGAGAGACATCATTGCTTTGATTACTAGTCGTGGACAGGTCAAGGACTTATTGAGTCTTGATGATACCATAGATCTAGTTATCCCTCGAGGAGGCAACGACCTTGTATCCTACATCAAAGCCAACACGCGCATTCCAGTTCTAGGTCACGCTGATGGTGTATGCCATGTATACCTTGATGAAAGTGCCGAAAAAGATGGCGCTTGCAAGATTGTGGTGGATGCCAAAACAGATTATCCTTCTGCCTGTAATGCTATGGAAACACTCTTGGTCCACACAGCAACGATCGGCAATGGTGTAGCTTCTGCTGTCCTGATGGCACTGAGAGCTGCTGGTGTGAAATGCCTCGGAGGGCCAAAGGCTATGAAGATGGGACTTTGTGACACTGCCGCAGAGAAACTAAAGTGCGAATATGGAGACTTGACCTGTATGGTAGAGATTGTGGATAGTCTAGATGAAGCGGTAGATTGGATTCACCAATATGGAAGCGGCCACACGGAGGCAATTGTTTGTGCTCATGATAGTCCTGTCGGAGAAGAGTTTCTCAGACGCGTGGACGCTGCATGCGTCTTCAAGAATGCCTCTAATAGATTTGCCGATGGCTTTCGCTTTGGTCTTGGTGCCGGTACGAGAACATTTTTTTCAATGCTGAAATGGCTCTTTTTCTTGGTCTTTTTTTGCCTGTCTTGTCTCATTTTTTTGATGTTCATTGCTTCTTTTTTTTGTCGTCGTTTGCTTTGTACAACAGAGGTTGGAATTTCCACTGGACGTATTCACGCTCGTGGTCCTGTCGGTGTAGAAGGGTTGCTGACGACGAAATGGCAACTTCGCTCCGATGGAATCAACTACGTCGGAGAATTCGGCGGAGACAATCCATCGAAAACATATACTCACAAAGATTTAATGTAATACGAAGAAAGCGGCCGTGCTATTTGCAGTTTCAATTCCATCTGCATGTGGTCCAAAACCGTCGACACTCGAGAACACTGTAGCTTGTCGACGAGATTTTACTAAACAGTTTCACTGTGTGTGAATCGTGCCCGAATTGTTCTTCGATTAATGAATTTATAAAAAATAAGTGGGTGTTTGTATTTTGTATGTGGTCGCGATCATATGCTATAATATGTTTGAGGAGGCAATTTGCAGAGCAATCGAAAGGCACACTACCAATGTTTCCACTAAATGAAATGGAATAGGCAGCATGAAACATGCCAAGAATCCAATGACTATTCGACACTGTATATGAAACAAAGCATCCCCCAAAACAGCTTCTGACAGTGTGCCTTGTTGTTCTTGCTGCTGCTGCTGCTGCTGCTGCTGCTGCTGCTGTTGGGCCAGTATGTTAGAAAAGATGACAACTCGCAGAAAACTTAGCAGCAATATGGCAGCAAGTGATTGTAAGCATCTTCTCAGGAGCAGTAAATTGGGAAACATCGTCATGGTGTCGTGATCGTTCTCTTCTCGCGGCAGAATAGAAAATGGTGTTTCCTCCCGTTCGGCGTTGTCCCCTTCCACCAATGCTTGCAGAAATTCATCGTCATTGTAACAGTTACTGCTGCCTTCCATTATCATGTTTCCTCTGTAGTTCTCGTGTTGCTGTTGTTGTTGTCCCCATATAAGTCCATTCAAATAAGATAGCTCATTATTTAACGTCGAATACTGACAAAAAGTCGCAACTGCTAAACTCAACAAGAGCAAAATTGTGTTGATTTTGATAACAACAATAGCACCGCCAAATCGTGGATGATTCCAACGAACTGTCATCAATTCTTGATCAGCACCCAAAACAAGATGATGAGCCGCATCATCATCTTCGTCGTCTTGAAAAACGGGTGCCAACATAGTTCTTTCGTTGCCTTTTTTCGTCTCCTCGGATGATGATTTTACTGCAGGATTCTTTTTTGGGGATTGTGTGAATGTCTTGTACAGTAAAGTACAGAATTTCAGGAGGAGAACGAAGAGGAGAGGTATAAGATAGCCTAGCAAGACAGCAGGACTGATGCTAATGCTCTCGCTTGTTTGGTCTATACGGGCATTGAAAGTAGCAAATTAGTGCAATGCTGAGTCTCCCTTTCTGGTTTGCTTGCTACTGTATTATTAGGGTGCCTTGATGCCAATTCTTGTTCGTCGGTCATCATCACAATCACAATTAGCTACTCGTAACTCGTAACTCGTACTGTAGTTGTTTAAATTTTGATTTCCGGAGCCGAACAAACATCAATCGCCTTCCGATGACGGTGACACTTGAATTATTACTACTCTCCTACTAGTAGTAGCTGGCTAGCTAGGCAGCAGGAGAGCCTACTGTGTCTTCAGCTGGCTGAATTCCACCAGGCGACTATTGACTTTTCACATTTTGCAACATTTTTATCTTAATAGCAAGGAATCCAGGCACTTTACTCCGCCAGAATAAGTAGTAGTGAAAGCAAAGCGGACTTGAGTCTACGAAACCTAGTAGAGTCTGGTAGGTTGAAATAATGATGACTAGTACTGTACTTGATTGAATAGTCTAGTACAAAATAAAACTAGACTACTCAGTATATATCTGTCGTATGGCGTTAAAGTAAGAAATCTGAAACAGCGATCTTGATCATAATATTATTATGTGCACCATCACAGAACGAGCGGCTAATTCGAATGGCTCCATTAGGAAGTCTACTCTGTCAGGCAGTTGAGTAGTAGAAAATAATGATTTTCTTCAAAATCCCGCGACTAGATACCCTGAGTCTCCCTGGTAATGTAAGACTACAGTCTGCGCTCTCTGACAGGCTGAAATAATCTCATCACTGTCCTTTTTAACAAGGTATGACCTGCAGGTAATGATCGTAACTGTTTGCTGTCTCCCGTAACACTAGCGGTGATAGTCGTGTTCTTTTCCCCCAAAGCGGCATCTCGGCGAATTCTTAGTCATTTACATAAATATCTGTCAGGCACCAAGCCATGGGCAAAGTGGCGACATCTGTTAACAGAAAAAAAACAAGGCACGCAACAGAGGACAAAGTAAGCGTCTCTGATGAATTGAAACCATTTACATGCGTAGGGAGGAGCATACAAAAGCTGGCCTAAGTTGGTGGTGCATCGCAGTTTCTCGACACGTGGAATGACACATCTGTTCCCCTTTCGGGGAGCGATGAGCACATAAAAAGTTCCGTACAGGTCTATGATATGGATGTTCTATCATCATTGGCCAAGTCCTGCTTCAAAAGATGTTGATTCATATGATTAAAAGTTGTTGTAACGCACCTGAAAATTTGTTCCTGGATGTTAACTTGGAAATGTTTTACCACACAATACCACCCACGACATTCTGTACATGTTTCAATAGGCGATGAAAGAAGATTGTGAGATGTTGTCATTTCGTATTGAAGAGATACAGCTGAGCACAGTGACACAGCCATATCCATTTCTCTCTCTCTCTCTATCATCAGGATACATTTCAGATCATCGACGAGCCCATTTTTGGATTGGAACAAGTCTAGCATTAGAGGTGTCAGATTGTGTATAAGGAATTTTTATCTTCACTTGATAGAGAGAGAGACGTGGACGTGGAATGAAGAATAAATAGAAACGAAGTTGCATGAAGCAACAGGCGGTTTGATTTCCAACTCACATTTCTTCTTGAATCTGGTAGAAGGATTTGTCAGTTCAATCTAGAATGGAGTGCTGTAAACACAAATATCGACAACCCCTTCAAGTGATCAGAGAGAAAGTTAAAATGATTGGTTAGATGAAACGTGACAGAGATTGTTCCAGTTTTGAAGCAAGCGGACAAATTCCTCGTATCGTTAGGTGTTGGGTGTGTGTTTTCTTGTTGTTGTATTTTTCGTTTTCAGGTGTTAGTTAGTAAACCCGGTTGATATCACAGTATTCCTACCAAAAACTAATAACTTTTTCATCGCGGCTCATTCCATTTTGGACTTTGTTGCCTTCCGAAAAAGCATTCGTTTATACAGTAGCAATTACGTCAAAAGACCGTCGTGAAATAGTTGGGTGTATGATTTCATCATTTCGAAAAACAACAACAAGAAACAACATCCTGTTTCTTTTTTACTGGCGCAACCAAAATAGTGGACAAGTAGCCCTTAAAGAATCCGGGAGGATATCAACAATTGTCAACATACCATGCGCAACGTTGAAGTGCCCTTGACATTGATCTAGCTGTAGTCGTTGGTGAACGCAATAGGAGAAAGCAACAAGCAATGTCAGACTAAGGACTAAGGTCAACAAATAAGTATGAGAGTATGATCGTCGAACGAGGAAAAAGGTGTCTCAGGAGCTTTTTCAGTTAGATCACAGGATTCCGTATTAATAGGACCTTCAGTTGACACGCATGAATATATTGAGTTTTTAAAGTAGAGTCTCATCATCAACACTTTCATCTTTCACTCTCTCACCTCTCACGTGGCTGCAATGAAACGCAAAAGTGAGATGCTAATCAAACACTTTATCTTACCATTCTTCGGGCCGCGAGATTGGAACTCGTTAGTTAGCTTGGCAGCATGGTACACGCTTGTTCTGTGTCTTCGCAAGCTCCACTTGTTTTGGCCGTTGCCTCGTATAGTGTTGCTCTGAAATTGTGCCTCACACAAGTGATTGCTATTACTCATTACTACTCATCATAGTGTACTACTATTCGAATAGTATCATGATTATTTTTTTCTGTGGTGGGCTGGAAGGACTAGTAGTCTACTACTGTACTAGAATAGAGTAGTAAGGCTAATGTTCGATAGATCCAACAGGTCATGAGTCGTAGCATTCCTTGAAGACCAAAATCCACCCGGATGTCAAATTAATCGAAACAGTTCGGTACTGATGAGCGATCATACAGTAGGAGTTCTAGTCTAGTACTGCTCTCTTATACGAAAACAACACACATAAAACATGATGTTTAGTATTGTAGCAACGAGCAGAGTTCTCAGGAGCTGATATTTGTCTACTTCGAATAAATCCGGGCGTTACTAGCTAAATCTTACTCATGATGAAGGTATTTAGGTCCTTAGGGTCTGGACACCACGATTGCCCCATGGACATCACTGCGTTCTGCGCCCGAGTAAGCAACTCCGCCAGGAATTGTTCCCAAGGGAGCATCATCTACAGTGTTTGTCGTGCGAAGAACATCCACAAGTTTACCAAACTTTTGGTTGGGTAGAAGTTCAACAATTCCAACTCCAGGACAGCTGCCTTGCGCACTGTGGCCAACAGAAACAGGAGCCGGTCCACGGAGAGCAATCATCATGTATTTACCGTCAGGAGTTCGCTCGAACAGATCAGGAGCCGGATCATTCAGAGGAAGTTTACTGTCATCGGTCACGGATTTCGCCATACAAGCTCCAGGTTGGCCGTTGCGCCCACTGTGGCCTGATTTACTGGTAAGATCGTAACCGAACCGTTGGTAAGTGTTGACGTCAAAAACTTCCATTTTATTCTGGATGCGGTCCACTACGTGCAAATACTGTCCGTTTTCGGTAACGTCCATACCGTGCGAATCACGGCGAGTCGTGATCCCAGGGAGCTGTCCTGTGGAGTCGCTCGGTCCAGGGCCCACCAAATTACCCCCAGTGAGCGTGTTGGTTTGCTCGTCTTGAAATACCAGGTCCGGCAAGGGGAACCCTTCCTTGCCGGCCGTTCCGGACTTGAAGGCGTTGTCGTCAAAGACCCAAACAGCAAACATGGATTGGTCTGCACCAGCCCCGGAAGCCGAGACACCAGAGTTAAGGAACATTTTGCTTCCCTCAACTTCGATTCCACCGCATCCAGCTCCATAGACAATCTCGCGACCATACTCTGCCACAATTTACATTGGAGTTGTAGTCGCATCAGCCACAAAGAGTCCGCCATCTCCAAGAGAAACGTACAAGAAGCCATTCTTGGAAGTAATCGGACAAATCGGCAGGTTGTTCGATCGTCCGCCAGCCGCGCCATCACCGCCTCCCTATGGTGAATTAAATATTACGAGGAAAATCAAGTTAAAAAAGACACCCAGGACACAAAAATTGAATAGCAACACTCCAGCAACTTACGGAACACCCGTTCTCCTTGCAAACACCTGCAGGTGTCAAGTCACCCAAATTGGCTTCTTCGTAGGTTCCTACCGTCTTTCCCAGCAGACTACCCGTGTTGAGTGCATTGGATCCGAGGAAATACGTGGCCGATTCGACCACAGCCATGTTCTTGCCGAAGCCCAGAGAAGCAGTCTTGTCAAATTCCAAGTCAATGATCTGGCCAGAAGCATCACGCAATACATTGATGCGTTCAATGGCTTTTCCGTTCAAATTGTCAATAAGAATAGCAGAACCATCCGAGTTCCAAAAGCTCATGTGAACGCTTCGGGTCCCAGTGCTGCCACTGTATTGGTACTTGGTGACACGGAAAAGTCCAATGGCTTGTTTCGTAACAGTGTCAATGACGCCAACATACCCTCCACCAGGAGCAAAGAAATTGGCATTGACGTAGCGACCTTGAGGGTCCGCAATACACCATGCAACCGACCAAAGCCATCAAGGTCATCCAAAATGTTACCAGTTTCTTGTCCGTCTTTGTATTCCATTAAAGTGCGGGGAAAACGTCGAGGATATCACACGGTCCAGTTTGTGAAGAAGTGCAAGACAGCGGATCCGCAGTTGGACCACCCGCGAGTTGAGTTTCAATGGCATTGCTATCCCAAATCCAAAGGTAGCTTCCCTTAACTCCTAGCAATCCTTGGCCACTCACAGCATTGGACTGATCGGCGGCCCACACTTCGTACCCGGTAGCAGAGGAGACGGCGGCTGGGAGAAGGAAGGCGGCGGTGGCAAACACTTTGATACTGAATTTCATAATCGTTGAAGCAATAATAATAATAATAAAAAAAAAAATAATTATGAAAGCAGAATAATGCGCGGAACCTCACCAAAATAAGGAAAAAAAAATCAAAATAATAATAATAATAATATGTTCGAGTACTACGTACCAGATATGTGCGGAGTTGATCCCAGCCAATGGCCAAACCATTCTTGCTTGTCTACCAAGTAAAATGGCCAAACCATTCTTGTCTACCAAGTAAAATGGCCAAACCATTCTTGTCTACCCTAACACAGTTCGTTCCTGCATTGCAGCTAAATAATGCTTCATCGACCTGTTCCTCTCAACCATCTCAAGCCCATCTATCTCATTAGCACTACTGTTTGTACTACCTGGTACCAGGAGCCTGTTGCATTCGAGTGTACTAATGCTGTACCTGGTACTAATAATGCCATGACTAAATGGATGCACGTGTTCACTTTCACACTTGACTGGTACCAGTACTCATCATAGTAGTAAGGAGGAAGTCCCACTTTACATTATTATTTACGATTTACTACTGTAGTTCTACTACTAGAGTACCGTACCACTCGTAGTCTAAGTAGTACTAGTAGTACGTACCAGGTATCACACCCTGGGCTGCTGGTAATAAGTGTTGGAAATTTTGTCGTACTGGTACATTCGTATTACTAGATCTCTAAGAATTTACTGAGAATTCACGCCGTGTCACCAGGATGGTGCATCGACAGCGCCGTTCCAAGACTAGTAGACTACTAGCTAAACTACTACTACCTGAGGTGGTAGTAGTAGTATTAGTATTAGTACTAGTAGTAGAAGTACCCTCTGGTAGAAGTTGTAGTAGACTACCACTCCGTAGCCGCTACTCCGAGAAGTAGTGCTACAAGTAGTAGACTAGTCTAGTAGTACCACTACCTAGGAGCAGATAACAATGGTACTACTCCTATAAGTCTAATAATAACGGTAAAAAGGATCCGAGCTCTGGCTTCATAACAATTCGACCTTTCATCATTACTTCTCGCCAAAAAAATATCACGATCCTCTTTGCTTAAAAAATGGTTTGACGGAACCATGAAACCGGCAAAAACTATTCCGCGGTGGGGGATATGGTACAATTTTTTTAAAGGCGTTTTTATCGAACGCATGTCGTTCGCTACGTAGGTTTGGATCTTGTCGTCGTCAATGATTACTTATAGTACCATGTGAGTATCCTTTACTACTATGCAGCAGTATACTATTCAGTACCAATAGTACATTTTAGCTTGTGTAGCTACAAGAATGCAGCGACGTAGAATTGAAAACAAATTGAAGTCCGCGTTCTACCTCGTAGTAGACTAGACTACTCCGAGTTGCTAAAAGATACCTGGTACCAAGGCCTTCGAACGAATCGCTGAGGGCAAAAAACACAAAGAAGCATCCAGAATATTCTCTATCAAGTCATTTTGTTGGGCTTACCAGGTAGTAGTCTACTACTGGCGCGATAGTTGTGATCCCCGTAATTAGACATTCAATTTTTTTTACGGTACTAGACTAGTAGTAGTAGGACTTTTACTAGATCGGGCCTGCTTTGATGTTTTGCATACGTACCTTCGGCAAAAAATTTATGCCAGATTCTTTGCAGGATACTTTCGGGTAGCTCGAGCACCCGTAGTGTTATTGATTCGGATAAATGGAGTGAACACTTTCACCAGCCAGGAGTAGACTATACTACCAGTACACCGTCAACTAGTCTACTTTTTAATCAGTAGTAGTAGTACTGGTAGCTACTAGACTAGTCTAATAGTACCTGGTACTACGTAGTACTACTGCTAGCTACTACTAGAGTACTAGTAGTCCAACTTAGTACACCAGATGCTTCTTGTGTAGAAATCCTACCGTGACTGACCATTATGGTGAACAACCAAGCGGGCATTGAATTTGAGAAACCTGCAATCTCCAGTTTTAGACTCACAACTCACAAAAACTACGAGTAATTGTGTGTTCTTGATTCAAATTATCTGGTAAAATCTTTCCCTGCAAAAAGTTACCCATTCACAATGGCGACGATTACAAATGTCCCAAATTGCCACCGCTCTGTTTGTGTTTCTTCCTCATCTCACGGTAGTTCCAGCTCTAAGAGCACCGCGACCGAAAACGGCAGCCACATCAGTGCAATCAGTGCTATGAATCCTTTCATGACACTGGTTGACGCAGCAGCTTCGTTGCTCGACAAAACATCTGAAATAGAGGCACACAAAGTATTCAAGAACCCTGATGCAGCAGCCAAGATTCCAGCAGCTGCCGAAGCCGTTGTAGTGGCATCCATTATTCCGCCTTCCTCTGAGAACTCGAGTGGCAAGAAGCAGACCTTCGCAGAATTTCTCATGACTATTCTTGAAGATCCCCGGTATGAAGATGCACTCACGTGGATGCCTGATGGCAAGGCGTTTACCATCAAGAATCACAAGATGTTCAAACGGGAGCTAATGCCCAAGCTTTTTAACATCCGAAATATGAGCTCCTTTGTCCGTAAGTTGGGCCGATGGGGTTTCTCAAGAGTTCACGAAAAGGTTACGGGGAACTCGGATATCTTCAAGCATCCCGACTTTCGGAAGGATGACTGGGAAGCCTGTTGCAAGATTAAGTGCGCCAAACATCCTAAAGCCAAACCAGTTCCTTCTCTTCACAAGAATTCGGCAGTAGTTGATCTGGCAGCAACAGAAAATGGTATGCCAACCAGTCAGCCGAACTCGTGTCCTGTATCTACTCCCCAGGTGGGCGTTGCAGGAATGCGATGCGTTCATTATGGACCCAGTCACGTTTCTCCTCCAACCCCCAGCAAAGTCATACTTCGCTTAGAACTAGCGCGTCTTGTTCCGGCTCAATCTCGTCAATCGGCCATTCCCGTGCACGACTTGGAGAATGTAACGAACGAAGTTGTGGGTGCAGTTTTTGGTACCTGTCGAAGAGATGAGGAAACTGTTGTTGCCATGCCAAAGAAATACTCAGCGAAACACCCAGGCATGCGTGTTATTTCCGGCAGCACCTTTACTTCAAGGTTTTATCCTTTAGAATATTCTCAAGCTCCTTCCTCGGTAGATCACATGATCTACCAGTCTCGGTCGTATTGCCCAAAAAGTAGAAACAGCATTTGTTCAAGGCGAGTGTCTCTGGATTCTCCAGCACCCAACAGGGTAATTTTCAAAACTAAGGGGCAACAAGTGGTTCCTAGGACCTGGGCTTTGAAACGCACCATTTTCTATCCTCGTCGTTCTCAGGAGCCATCAGGGACAAAACCTGTTCACGTTTGATAAGCTAAAATAACATTTCATAGCTTGGCACCTTTCAGGTTTACTTTTTGTGTCCGCAATTACAGTATATATCGATTACGGAATCCATGCTTTTGGCACATCGTTGAATTTTAAAAACGGTATTTGTAGGTTCCACGAAGGGATAGGTTGGCTCGACAAATAGATAGATGCAAATTTCACTGTCTACTTCATCTTTTGATAGTTACTGGAAAAATGACAGCGGTGTAATACGGTCTATTGTCGATATCCTTTTCAAGTACTGAAAGATAATTGAAGACATGGTCGACAGGACTCATATCCGCGGTTGTAAAGGTCTCGACTCTTCATTCCTCTAAAGGGGGGTCCGCAATGTCATCCCAGTCAAACTCCTCTACCAAATATCTCACCAGTTGGCCACTTAAAACGTTTTGGTAGGTCGTAGGAAACAATGCATATATCACCTTGCGCGTTGAGTAACCGTTCCAATGGCGCATGGCCAAACCAGTAGAGGACCATACCAGGTCCATATCTGTGCACGTATGCTTCCGCCTGAGGTAACACCGAAGTTTGGTGGCTCGTGACATCTCCAAACATTGCCTGATGCGTCAACATCAGCAGAAAAGGAAGGTTGGAATCGTGGAAGGGAAATATACTCACCTCCCGTTTGGATCATTTTGTCACGTTGCTTACCTTGGAGTCAATCCAGCAGATAATTTTCCATTCCTTGCCAGTCCCATCAGCCTTTGGTACTTCTACCGCCAATGGACAGCTCAAAAGTATGTCAGGTGTCCGTGATGTTCCCCTATCTCTGAGGTCAGTTTCAGTTTCAAATGGTATTCCTGTAACGCAGAGAGGACAGGGAGATATCAGACACCCAACACAAAATATAGTCTTTTCTTTGAAAAAGTGGAGAATGTATGCAAATTGGCTCAGTTACCTAACGAATGCAATTCTTGCTCCAGTACTACTTCGTACTCAATTCCAACAATGTGTCGCTCCTTATCATGTAACGGACCATACAGAGGATCAAAGGTTGTTGCTTCTCGGACTTCCCTTGCTAATCTCGTACCGCTGATATCCAAATGGGAAAGCGAGTCGTTAGTGTGCCATTTTCTTCTTCTTTCAAAAATGCCAACAAATGTTTTACCAGTGTACAGTTGGCATACTTACTTTTGAGCAGCACAAAGGGCGCCCTGTTGTTCTGCAGCATGGTAGTCCGGGACAAGGACGCTATCTCGTCCCAAAATTCCTTCAGGATCTCGCATCGCCTCCGATAGGACCTTTTTCCCTCCCCGCAAAATGGTTGCGTCTTCAACAATGTACCTTGCAAACAAATATGGACTAAAAGTGGCGTCCCGTGCTAATTGTAGAATCGATCGTCCGCGCTTGTATTCATCAAAGTAATAAGGTAGCCGCTTTTTAACCATTGGCACCGTTTTCTTAATATGATTGACCGATGCATTCCTCATGAGGGATTGCAGGGCCTGGGAGATATGTGTTTGTGGATCATTGGTAAGGGATTATTCAAAAACATTGATGAATGTTTTCCATCGTGCAAGTCTATTTAATTTTTGTTCATTATTTGCCAGTCCAACCACCATCAATCAAAGAGAGAAACCTACCGAAATAGGAAAGTGTAAATCTTGCGACGTTTGGTGCAAAGCTTGCCGAAAGAGAGCAGGATTGTAGAGAATATCATTATTTTTGGACGAAACAATTTCGTTACACCATGACTCGGCAGCATCGTATGATTCAGGTGTAATTGCTTTGTCGTCATCCATCGTGGGTTTGAGAGATTTGTTTGCTTCTTCTTTGCTCGAATCTCGAATGAAGTTGAAAAATGCAACGGTGACCTCAGCTCGGTGGTCGGTGGGATATAGGATATAGTAGATAGAGCGATGCACGTGACCTCGCGGTAAGAACCAACTTAAGGAACGGCTTTCGATAGTCGGCAAAAGTGTGTTCAACTATGATTATTTATTTTTGATCGAGGATTGAGCTGCGAGAGAGCAGTCCAAGTGCTGCAGCCAGAAAAATGATGATGCTCTCGCACCCGCCAACAACCGCCAACTGCATGCGTAATGTACTTACTACTCAGTAGTAGTCTAGTCAACTACTACTAGCTAGTAGTCGACTAGTAATAAGCTCTCCCTACTAGCTAGAGTACTACTATCTAGCTAGTAGTAGTGATTGTTGATTTTTATTAGTACGATCACTTGATCCATTCACGTCGAGGCTGCCATCGAACATTATTATTACGTAGACAAATTTAAGATATTGTTTTCCAACATTTTTTATGATAATTTTAGTCAATCTGTTATCAATAGCATCATTATAATTCCTATCGCACCATACTTTCATTTTTGTGCGTGCGATTCCTCAACTTGGGGGGGAGGGGGGGGGAGGGGGTTCCAACGCACCGTTTGCTTCCATTTTTAATAAGTTCTCCCATTGCTTTTTAGGTTCGATTCGGCAAAGCAGGATCAATAGTGGGTGGTTGTCCCGTAATCCATGCTTTGAGATAAATGATGAGAATGCTGAGAGAACCCCAGGTCAGACCTGCTACAACTCCAGCATCAATAATATTTCTCCAAGGGTAGGGCAAACGTTTCACGGCTGCCACAACGAGAGCTACACCGGTCGTAACACTCCAACTCACAATGGTACGTTTTTTGGTAGCATGAAACAAACCCATACTGTAGAATGGTGCCAATAAAAAATGATGAATTTTGGATTGTCCCGGTTGAAGTGTCAAAGATCGTTTCACTACGAGGGGTGAAAACTTTGTTTGAAAACCCTTGTACCCTTCCACGTAGGCAAACCAGATGCAAGTAGCAACATAAATACTACTCGTACATATGTATTATATATATTACATGCACATCATAGTATTTGCAAGGTGAGAATAAGAAACAAGAAGTAAAAGTTTTTGTTGAGAGCCAATCCTCGACTTTTTTGAAGTTCAACAGTAACAACAGCATCAACAACTTACCCCAATTGCAGCTGAGTTAAGGGGATGGCTCCTTCACCAACAAAAGGTTCGAATGCAATAGGCATAACTCTTTTAATGGCTTTGATTAAAATATAAATCACACCACCGCTGCCCCACAAGGAAGTTAAAAAGACAGATGGTTTCATGTAAGATGATGATGGTGTACTAACATCACCACCTCCACGATTGTTGATACTGGTCATGAACATGGTAGACAATGATGTTCGTAATGCTTGTTGTTGCTGATGTAGTGGTGGTGGTTGAGTGACCTTTTTGGATACACCATGGTTCTTCAAAAGAAAAGACTTCAGTGCCACCGATGATGATGATGATGATGATGATGATGATTGGTCGTTCACGGTTGTCCAGTAACGATCATTCAATGACTTCGTAGTTGTTGTGAATGGTTTGGCATTGGCAGCAAATGAAAATCCAATATCCAGACTCCCAATAGTAATGGCCAAGAGCGCTAAGATGCGACAAGAGGAGGAAACCATAATACAGTACTACTATTACCTAATACAGCACAATAAAAATTGATTTTGTTTTGTTCGGTTGAGTTTAACCAATGCTGTTTTTATTAAGAGCGTATGTTGTCAATTTAATTTGCTTGTGATGATAATAAAGATCGGAAGAAGCGAAGATGATATTATTACTTTTATTATTTTTAAAGGTCGGTCTCTCGCGCGCGAGAGGAAGGTTGGTGTTGTGGCAACAGGCCGAGCGAACGCTACCGCGTTCTCTCGACTATGCCAGCTCTCTAGGGCTACGTTCGGCTAGGTAGGGTGGTTTGGAGAAACTCGGCAATTTACTAGGGCCGACCTTTTCTCCGTTCCGAGG
>Ga0100391_1002028_pt1 | contig 21871 bp, 14 predicted proteins | sample CryGeymeta201515_FD_81541 | JGI IMG/M metagenome (GOLD analysis project Ga0100391, IMG submission 81541) | Groundwater microbial communities from Crystal Geyser aquifers in Utah, USA - Crystal Geyser metaG 2015-15 | ecosystem: Environmental > Aquatic > Deep subsurface > Groundwater | place: USA... | reverse complement strand
CGGATTAATAGGTCAATCTTCAAGCAAACTATCTTTCACTCGTTAATTTTAAGGATGTTGATGCATAATCCCATTACTTATCAGCAAATTAAAATAAGTAATTAACTAAACACCTCAATAAAGTTTTTTTCAAACCGACCTTTATGATGTGCGTTGGGATGTACATAGCCTTTACGAAGCTGTTTCTGCACATCTTCGGGCAATTGAATCATTTTTTGGCATTCGGCAGAACAGCACTGATCATAGTTTGCAGCACATTTGTCACATTGGATAAAAAGTAAATGACAGGCATCATTGGCGCAGTTGACATGATTATCAGCTGGTGCTCCACATTGATGGCAGCTGGCAATTATTTCATCCGTTACGCGTTCACCCATGCGGTCATCAAAAACAAAATTTTTGCCTTTGAATTTACTTTCCAGTCTTAGCTCTCTTACCTGATGTGCATAATTGATTACGCCACCTTTTAACTGAAAAACATGGTCAAAACCCTGATGTTTCAGGTAAGCCGAAAACTTCTCACATCGTATGCCACCTGTACAATACAACATTACGTTTTTTGGCTGCTTTTCTTTTAGCATATTCACAATCAACGGTATAGATTCCTTGTAAGTATCCACATCCGGCAGTATTGCATTTTGAAAATGACCTACTTCATGCTCATAGTGATTCCTGAGGTCAATAACCACCGTACCGGGTTCATTCAATTTCTGATTGTAGCTTACCGCATCCAGGTGTTCTCCAACATTATAAATATCAAAGCTGCTGTTGTCGAGGCCATCAGAGAGGATTTTATACTTCACAAGAATTTTGAGCTTATAAAAAGACTTTCCGTTGTCCTCAACGGCTTCATTCAGCAAAACATCTTGTGTATAGGGATGCTGATAGATATAGTTTTTGAAACGATCGTAGTCCGGAAGCGGAACACTAATCTGCGCATTGATACCCTCCTTTGCGACATAGATCCTGCCAAAAACCTTCATCTCAGAAAGCTTTAAAAAGAGTTCATCACGATATTGCTGTGGGTCTTCAACTGCTACAAAACGATAAAAAGAAAGCGTTTTGCGTTCAAAATTTTCCTGCATCAACTTTAATTTCAGCACCCTGCGGTCTATTTTGTTATAGAGAATCATTCTAAATAAATTTTGGAGTGCAAAACTAAACGAATTCCATTAGTAAGGTGCTGACAAATGAATCAATCCTTTACTTTTGCAACAAAAATATCTGGTTTGTCAGCTACGCAGCATTATTTCACTTCACAACGCATTGCACAACTACTTGATGAAATCGACAGGAAGCAACATTTGTTACTTACCGGACTAACCGGCTCATCAAAATCGGTACTAATAAGGGCAATCGCCGATCAAAGCAAACATTTTCACCTGGTAGTTTGCCCCGATAAGGAAGCTGCAGCTTATTGCTACAACGACCTGGAAAACCTGATGGGCGACAGGGAAAAAGCCCTGAACAAGAAAACGGTGCTATTTTACCCCACTTCCTATAAAAGACCTTATGAACCCGAAAAAGCTGACAATAATTACATCTTGTCGCGCACTGAGGTATTGCGCCGCGTAAGTATAACAAACCGCAAAACCATTGCTGTTACGTATCCCGAGGCCCTTAGCGAAAAAGTTTTTACACAAAAACTACTTATTAAAAATAGTTTCAGGATAAGGATTGGTGAAGCCTTATCACTTGATTTCCTGACCGATTTTTTAGCAGAATTTCATTTTGAACGCGTTGATTTTGTAATTGAGCCCGGTCAGTTTGCTTTACGTGGCGGCATTGTAGATGTATTTTCATTTGCCGACGAACACCCCTATCGCATTGAGTTTTTTGGCGACGAGGTGGAATCTATCCGTAGTTTTGATCCTGTGTCGCAACGTTCGCTGCAAAAGCTAGAAAAAGTTGTTCTGCTACCCAATATGCACGAACGCATGCTTGTGGAGGAGCGTGAAACATTGCTCAGTCACCTACCCGACAATCTTTTGATATGGATTGACGAGTCTCAGGCGCTTACTGAACGAATTGATCTGGCATGGGAAAAAGCAATCGAGGCCTACGAAAAACTTCAGGAGGAAGACAAAAAAACTACACCGCATCAGGCTTTTTCGCATGCGACAGAGATACTGAATCAACTTGCACAGCGTAAAACTATTGAGTGGGGAAACAGCGGCATTTTGGCAACAGAAAATAGTTTGCAGTTTCACACCAGTCCGCAACCAGCTTTTAACAAAAACTTCGATCTTTTTTTATCACATCTCAAAGAAAAAAAAGCGGCAGGATTTCAAGTTTTTATTTTTTCTGAAAGCAGCAGACAACTTGAACGAATTCATTGCATACTAACTGATTTACAGCACGATAATTCAGAAGAGGAGCAAGCTACTTTTATTCCGATTTATCATAGTTTGCATGCTGGTTTTATCAATCACGACGAGAAACTTTGTCTTTTTACTGACCATCAAATTTTTGAGCGCTACCACCGTTTTCGTTTGCGCGAAGCTTTTGCAACCAAAGAGGCCATCACCATCAAAGAATTGAATGAGCTGAAGCCGGGCGATTATGTAACCCATATCGATCATGGTATTGGGCGCTTTGACGGACTTGAAATGATCGATAATAATGGGAAACGTCAAGAAGCAGTAAGGCTAATTTATAAAGACAGCGACCTTTTGTATGTAAGCATTCATTCGCTGCATCGCATAGCAAAATACAGCGGCAAAGACGGAGCAGAACCTAATTTGAGCAAACTTGGTTCCAATGTATGGAATAAGCTCAAAAACAAAACAAAAAGTCGCGTAAAAGACATCGCACGCGAACTGATCAAATTGTATGCAGCCCGCAAAAGCAGCCCTGGTTTTCAGTTTATGCCCGACACTTATTTGCAAGCCGAACTGGAGGCGTCTTTTATTTATGAAGACACCCCCGACCAGCTGAAAGCTACTGTTGACGTGAAAAAAGACATGGAGTCAGAAGCACCTATGGATCGCTTGGTATGTGGGGATGTTGGTTTTGGAAAAACGGAAATCGCCATTCGGGCAGCCTTTAAAGCCGTAACAGATTCAAAACAAGTAGCTATTCTGGTGCCAACAACAATTTTGGCAATACAGCATTACAAAACTTTTACAGATCGCCTAAATGGATTTCCGACAGAGATCGATTACATCAATCGCTTCAAAACGACCAAACAGCAAAAAGAAACGCTGGAAAAATTAAAAAAAGGTAAAATCGATATTCTAATCGGAACCCATCGGTTGATCAGCAAAGATGTAACTTTTAAAGATCTTGGGCTTCTTGTTATCGATGAAGAACAGAAATTTGGTGTGGCAGCAAAAGAAAAACTAAAACAGATCAAAGCCAATGTTGACACTTTGACCTTAACTGCCACGCCTATTCCACGCACATTACAATTCTCGATGATGGGCGCCCGCGACCTGAGTATCATTAGCACTCCGCCTCCTAATCGCTTTCCAGTTCAAACGGAAATCAGATCGTTCAACGAAACACTCATACGCGATGCCATTCAATATGAGCTTTCGCGCAATGGACAAGTATTTTTTGTACACAATCGCGTGCAAAACATTATGGATGTGCATGATATGATTGTTCGTTTTGTTCCTGGCGTTCGGGTTGCTGTGGCTCATGGTCAAATGGATGGCGCAAAACTTGAAAAAACCATGCTGGCTTTTATTGACGGAGAATATGATGTGCTGCTGGCCACTACTATAATTGAGTCGGGATTGGACATTTCAAATGCCAACACCATAATAATTAATGAAGCACATCATTATGGTTTAAGTGATTTGCATCAGTTACGCGGACGTGTTGGACGATCAAATAAAAAAGCCTTTTGTTATTTGCTTGCGCCACCCATGGCAGCTTTGAGCAGTGAGGCACAAAAACGTTTAAGAGCTTTGGAAGAATTTGCTGATTTGGGAAGTGGTTTCAATATCGCACTCAGGGATCTGGATATCAGGGGAGCCGGAAATTTACTAGGTGGCGAACAAAGCGGATTTATCAACGACATTGGCTTCGAAACTTTTCATAAAATATTGGACGAAGCCATTCTGGAACTTAAAGAAACAGAGTTCAAAGATCTTTTCACGACTGATAAACCCAAGCAATTTGTGCGCGAATGTGTGTTTGAATCAGATATGGAAATCCTAATTCCAAATGCTTATGTTATAACTTCTACAGAACGCATCAGACTTTACTCAGAGCTTGACAATCTGTCTGGTGAAGAAGGTCTTGCAGCATTTACAGAAGAACTCATAGATCGATTCGGTCCGATCCCCAAACAAACCAATGCACTTTTCGACACCATTCGCTTGCGCTGGCTGGCCCGTGACCTGGGATTTGAAAAACTTATGCTTAAAAATAAAATGCTCACTGCTTATTTTGTAAGTGACCAGCAATCAGCTTACTATCAATCTCCAACTTTTGCAGCCATACTCAAATTTGTTCAGGCCAATCCTGATCAATGCCGAATGAAAGAAACTCATGAAAAGCTGCTGATTCACATAAGAGGCATCCAAACTGTACTTAAAGCTCTGGAATTGATGCGAAAAATAGAATCCAGTCTCAGTTAATTCAACCCGCATAGCATTCGAAATTAGATAATATCCAGATTTTTGTTTAACTTTTATTTTTTATCGTTAAACATTTTTATAGCTTTCGTGTTTAAACAATCGAAATACTTCAATTATGAAATTTAACGGAAAACACGAAGATTTTGCCACACTAAATTTTAATGGAAATGGTAATGGCAAACACCATACGAATGGTAATAGCAAAGCCAATGGCAAATCATTTTTTTATGAAGAAGCAGAACAAATGGGAGATGATCATGCTTTTACGAGCATTGAAACGCCCATGCGTGCGGATGCTTTTCTTCAGTCGGATGATTCAAAAATAGCGGCCATAGAAAAACATTTTGAGCAAATTATGGAGACAATGGGATTGGATTTATCGGATGACAGCCTCCACGGAACACCGCACAGGGTTGCTAAAATGTTTGTTAAAGAAATTTTTCATGGCCTGAATCCTGAAAACAAACCACGGATGTCGGTTTTCGACAATAAGTTCCGTTATGGACAAATGTTGGTCGAAAAAAATATAACGCTGAAAAGCACATGCGAACATCATTTTTTGCCTATCATGGGAAAGGCACATGTAGCATATGTTTCCAGCGGAACGGTAATCGGTCTTTCAAAAATTAACCGTATTGTCGACTATTTTGCACGCAGGCCACAAGTGCAGGAAAGACTTACAGTTCAAATTGTTGAAGAGTTAAAGAAAGCATTACAGACAGAAGATGTTGCCGCAGTTATTGACGCAAAACATTTTTGTGTTATTGCAAGAGGAATACAGGATGACAGCAGTACAACTATAACTTCAGAGTTCAGCGGTGTTTTTAAAACCGACCAAAAAATGAGAGATGAATTCCTTACTTATATTGGCATGAAATAAACTATTGAAAAGCTTAACAAAAGAATTTTAAATAACATCTACAGGAAAAAACGATTTCCATTTTTTTCGCTCACAATCCGGTCTTTATCATTACTGATACTTTCCGGATTTTATGTTTATGTTAAAAAGTTAGTCAGGCAAAATTTAAAACTTCGTTAAATCCAGATGAATTTTCTTTTTAGACGCTCTATTATACAATAGTTGTTAATTTTGCCATGAGAAAATACTAACGCTCAAATAATTTCACTATGAAGAAAAATCTACTTTATTTTATGCTTTTTATGCTGGCAACAAGCTTGCAGGCGCAGGATTGCTCTGATCTTTTCATTTCGGAATACGTTGAAGGATCGGGCAACAATAAAGCGCTCGAACTCTACAATCCAACTAATAATGCCATTGATTTATCGACTTATAAACTCGTTCGCTATAGCAATGGCGAAAACGTACCTTACGATGCTGTATTGTCAGGAACGATAGCGCCAAAATCTACTTTTGTAGTTGTCCTCGACAAAAGAGATCCTGATGGAACAGGTTTTGAGCAACCAGTGGATCTTGCACTTCAGGCCAAGGCTAATTTGTTTTTATCACCCGTTTACAACGTAAACCGCACCATGTATTTCAACGGTAATGATGCCATGACGCTGGAAACAGTTTCAGGTGAAATTATTGATATTTTTGGTCAGGTTGGTCCACCAATGCTCGAGGATGACAATGGTTGGGGTAACCTCAACGACACAACAATCAACTATAATAGTGGTGGAGTTCCAACTTCTTATACCATTCAAAATTATATTGTTGGACCATTGTTTTGGCTAGCCTGGTCAAAAGATCATACCCTAATCAGAAAATCAACTGTCAGAGGGGGTGTTACAACAAATCCAAGCCCTGCATTCATGGTACATATGGAGTGGGATTCCATTCCTGAAAATACTTTCGATTCTTTAGGATTTCACCATTGCGAATGCAATACTTTGAGCGTTGGTGAAAATCAGTTCGAAAAAGCAGTAATCTATCCCAATCCTGCTATCAATAATAAATTTAGTATTACTTCAGCAGAAGCAATTACACGCATTGAATTGCACGATATGAGCGGCAGACTTATTGAACAATTTTCTTTTGACCAACGCAGCACCGAATATGTATTCGAGAGTAATCTGGAGCTCAAAGGATTGTACCTTGTAAAAATCATTTATCTATCCAATAAAGTCGGCACACAAAAGTTGCTTTTTAACTAATATTTTATCCTGTCGAATAATGCCATTATGATAATAGCAGAAATATTATCATGATGGCAATTTTATCTAATAGACTTGAGAAAAACAGTTATCATGACAAAAAAAATTGGTTTGTTATTAGTGTTTTTTGTCTTTGCAATTGCAGCAATAGCTCAAAAAACAACTGTTGAAGGTTTTGTTTACGATGGTGAATTAGGGGAGCCCTTGCCAGGTGTAAATATAATTTATGGGTCGGGAGTCGGAACCGTTACAGATATCGACGGTGCCTACCGTTTATCATTGGAACCAGGCACTTATTTTTTTGAAATTAGTTATGTAGGGTTTGAAAAGCAATCCAAAGAATTAACAGTTGGCAAGGAAAGAATACGGATCAATTTTACCTTAAAAACCATAACACTTACTGAAGTTCAAGTAGTTGGTGATGTTGCCAAAACACGTGACACACCTGTTGCTTTTAGCAATATCACACCCGTAAAAGTGGAGGAGCAACTTGCCTCGCAGGATATTCCGATGTTATTAAACTCAACACCTGGTGTTTATGCTACAAAATCAGGTGGAGGTGATGGTGACGCGCGTATCAATATCCGTGGATTTAACCAACGAAATGTTGCGGTAATGCTCGATGGTATTCCGGTAAATGACATGGAAAATGGTTGGGTGTATTGGTCAAACTGGTTTGGCCTCGATGCTGTGATGCGCTATACACAGGTTCAGCGTGGCCTTGGCGCCTCTAAGCTGGCCATTCCTTCTGTGGGTGGAACAATCAATATCGCAACCAAAGGTATTGATGCAAAAAAAGGCTTAAGCCTAAAGCAAGAAGTTGGTAATGATGGCTTTATGCGTACTTCACTGGGGTTAACAACAGGAAGGATGAAAAACGGCTGGGGACTAACTTTTGCAGGCTCATACAAAAAAGGTGATGGCTGGGTTGATCAAACCTGGACCGAGGGCTATTTTTACTTTTTACGCGTGGATAAAGAAATTGGCAACCATATCATCAGTCTTACGGCAATGGGAGCTCCACAGGAACACGGACAGCGCAGCCACAAAAAATACATCGCCACTTACGACACTGCTTTCGCACTCGAAAATGGTGTTTCACCCGAATCAATCAATACATTAATCAATAATGGCGAGCCCGTTAATATGGGATTGCGTTACAATCCAAATTGGGGTTACCTCAGCAAAGCTTCTATTACACCAACCGATACCATTTACCCTCAGGCAGAACCGTTTAGCACTGCCAATAATTTCTATCACAAACCCATGTTCAGCCTCAGGGATTTTTGGTCAGTAAATGATAAACTTTACATTTCTAATATCATTTACCTCTCTTTAGGAGATGGAGGTGGAAACTCTTTTTCAACAACACCCAGCTATGATCCGATAACCGGGCAGCAAAATCTTCAGGTGCAGTACAACTCAAATATGAACCTGGTACGTCCATATTTTAATATCAATAAGAAATCATCTGATATTTATCGGGCTGCCATGAACAACCATTTTTGGATGGGTTTGCTCTCTACTTTTGATTACGAACACAGCGATTTCCTGAACTTCTCGGGTGGTGTTGATTTGAGAACCTACAAAGGAGAACACTTTCGCAAAATACAGGATCTTTTTGGCGGAAACTATTTCATAGATAGCGGAAACGAAAATGAACGCAACGATACTACCAAAAAATATGTAGGTGATATCATTGGCTATCACAACGATGCCCTGGTAAATTGGGGAGGATTATTCGGACAGGTAAAACTCACTCAGGGCGCATTAACCGCATTCTTAAATCTTACCACTTCAATCACAGGATACAAGAGAATCGACTATTTCCTTCCAAAACTTTTGGATGTTGGCGACACCACGCTGGCGATTGGTTACAACACAACTGTTAACTATAATGGTATTACCTACGATCGAACTGCTGAAGGCCTAAGAACTAACGAAACAGACTGGAAATACCTGCCTGGATTCACTGTAAAAGGTGGAGCTAACTATAATTTGAACGAAACCATGAATGTATTTGCTAATCTTGGTTATCTTTCCAAAGCCCAGCGCTTTAATAATGTATTCGATCGTCGTAATGTACTTTTCAGGGATATTAAGAATGAAAAAGTTCAAGCAATTGAGCTTGGCTACAGCTGGGTTAAACCAAAATTTACGCTCAACGTAAATACTTACCTTACCCAATGGGAAAATAAGCCAGCAGACAGGGCTTTATCGATGGATATTGACGGCGTGCGCTACTCAGTCAATATCAACAATATGAATGCTTTACACAAAGGTATAGAACTAGAATTTGCTTACAGAATAACAAAAAATATCTTGCTCGAAAGCCTGATCTCTGTTGGCGACTGGAAATGGACATCAGCAGATACTGCACGTATCTATGATGATAACGGTCAGCAGGTTGGCACCCGTCCGTTTGATGCCAAAGGTCTTTATGTAGGCGATGCCGCTCAGATTCAAAATCAGGAACGCATCCGCTGGGAAATTATCCCAAGACTTTATGCTACTGGCGTTTTCACTTTCTTTGGAAAACATTATGCCGAATTTAACCCGCTCGATTACGACCCCAATAACAACGACTGGGCTTTCGATGCTGAAGGTAATCCCATTCAGTCGTGGAAAATACCCGATTATTATACCGTGGACTTTCACGCAGGCTACACCTGGCGCATGAAAGACATAGGATTTGAATTGCGCGGAAGCATCATTAATTTACTTGATAACACCTTTATTACTGATGCGCAAAATAACGATCCCTATCTTGTTCATTCCAGTACTTTCGATGCCAATTCAGCCGGTGTTTATTTTGGCATGGGGCGCACAGCAACGGTTTCATTAAAAATTAATCTTTAATTCCTCTAATATTTCACAATGAAAAAAAATATTTTTCTACTCAGTTTTGTACTTCTGCTCGGCAGCCTTCAGGCACAACAAACAGGCTATTACAATGGCGTTGAAGGCAAAGATGGCGAAGAACTTAAAGCCCAGCTGAATGATATCATCAGCGGACACACAGTGTATTCCTATTTTTTCTCCAAAGAAATCTTCAAACTTTCTGATCAAGATCCTGATAACCCCAATAACGTTATTACCGTTTACGGTGGTTTTTCTCGCCCCAATAATAACTACGGAACTGGCGGTGATTTTTTAAATCGCGAGCATGTTTGGGCAAAATCTCATGGCACTTTTGAAGATATTTTACCCATGCACAGCGATGTGCACAACCTGAAACCCGCCGATGCTTCGGTAAACGTTTCGCGTAGCAATAAGGATTTTGATAATGGCGGCACACAACATCCCGAAGCAACAGGTTGCTATTTTACAGATGATACCTGGGAGCCTCGTGATGGGGCCAAAGGTGATATTGCCAGGATTATCTTCTATATGTCAACGCGTTACGAAGGTGAAAATGGCGAAATGGATCTGGAAGTTGTGGATGAAATTAATACCTACCCAAACCCAACCCATGGAAGGCTTTCCACGCTATTAGAATGGAATATGCAAGATCCGCCAGATGCATTTGAACGCAACAGAAACAATGTGATCTACTCTTTCCAGCAAAACAGAAATCCGTTTATCGACAATCCTGAATTCGCTAATCTCATTTGGCGAAATGTTGCGGCCAGCCCTATCAGCATCGCAAACGTGCAAATCATGCCCGAAACAGCTGTCGCCAATCAGGAAGTTACGATTACTGCTTCAATAAGTAGCTCAGCTGCTGACATTACCAGTGCCAAAATCATGTGGGGACTTTCGTACGAAAATCTCAGCAATGAAATTGTGATGGCTGCAAATGGAAATCAATATACTGCTAACATCCCCGGACAAGCTGAAGATCAAACTGTTTACTATAAAATCACTGCAACTGACGGCACCAACGAAAACAGCACAGTGGTGTATAATTTTTATATTCCTAAAGTTTTTGCCGGACAATTGGTTAGCATTTACGACATCCAGGGACAAACTGAAAATTCACCTTATGCCGATCAGATTGTTAGCACTTCGGGAATAGTTACAGGCTCATTCGGCTCATTCTACTTTATCCAGGATGGAGCAGGACTTTGGAATGGCATGTATATCTATGATGGTGGCCGAAATCCATCAATTGGAGATAGCGTTATCGTTACCGGAAAAGTGAAGGAATATTATGGCAAAACAGAAATTGCCGAGGTGAGTGATTTCTATTTTATTGCTGACAACAAGCCTTTGCCCGAACCAATAATTGTGCGCACAGGCGAAGTGGAAGAAGGCCACGAAAGCATATTGGTAAAAGTGATGAATGCCACCTGCGTGATGGAAAACTATCAGTCAAACTTTTATATGTGGTGGGTTGATGATGGCTCAGGCGTTCTTAAAGTTCACAACACCAACATTTTCGAATACGAACCCGAACTCAATGCTGCATACGATATTACCGGCCCCATGAACTTCGACTTTGACGAGTGGAAAATAGAATTACGCTTCGAAACAGATGTTGCTTCCGGAAGCGATATCGTATTGCCAGAGGTAACTGAAGTTGAAGCGGTAACCTACAATTCAATTAGAATTCTGTTTAGTGAAGATGTAACTCAGGAATCCATTGAAAACATCAATAATTACACTTTGGATAACGATCTGACAGTTATTTCTGCATCACAACATGTTTTTAATAAAAAACAAGTAAATCTGGAAGTAAGTAATATGAGTTCAGATATAGAATATACCATTAACATTCAAAGTGTAACCGACCTGGCAAATAACGTTATGGAACCCTATGAGACAACTTTCACAGGAATCTCTGTAACGCCCTTAGAAATTACCGAAGTTACGCCGCTCACTTACAATTCCATTAAAATCCTTTTCAATCAGGATGTATCGCAGGAATCTGCTGAAAACATTAACAATTACAGCTTGGATAACGATATTAGTGTGATTGCAGCAACCCAACATACCTTTGATAAAAAACAGGTAAACCTGGAAGTAAGTAATATGACTTCAGGAACTGATTACACAATTTATATCGAAGGTGTTATAGCCTCAGGCGATAATATGATGGAACCTTTTGAAACTACTTTCAACTGGGTAGGAATTGGTGAAATTAGCTTTGTTAGCCATTCAACCATTTATCCAAATCCGGCTTCTTATTTCACTACAATAACACTGATTTCAGAGGTAAATGAAAACATACGCATCACCTTGTATGACATTGGCGGACGTATGGTATATCAAAAAGAAGTAAGCCTCCTAATAGGTCGAAATAGTTTTACAATGGATACAAAACCATTCAAAAACGGATTTTATCATTTGACACTATCGAATAAAAGTGGCCTAATAAATCACAAGCTGATCATCTATTAGCTAAGTATCCCTGTAAATAATGCAAATAGCCTTCAAATCGCTGGGGGCTATTTGCATCTTAGTGCGTTAAATTATTCAAAAAACGCAAACTTTTAAGAACAAATCTTAAGTTTGTAGCTAAATTTGCACTACATATATTTAATACGCCTGCATAAATGTCGGACAGCCTGGTTATCATACCCACTTACAACGAAAAAGAAAACATCGAAAAAATCATTCGAACGGTTTTTGGTCTCAAAAAAGATTTTGACGTTTTAATTGTTGAAGACAACAGCCCCGATGGTACGGCGCAGATCGTGAAACATTTAATTTCTGAATTTCAGGGAAGACTTTTTATAGAGGAACGAAAAGGAAAACTAGGTTTGGGAACAGCTTATATCCATGGTTTTCAATGGGCACTTGCTCGTAATTACGGTTATATCTTCGAAATGGACGCTGATTTTTCTCACAATCCGGTTGACCTCGAACGCCTTTACGATGCCTGTGCAGTTGAGGGTGCCGACTTGGCAGTTGGTTCGCGTTATATCACAGGTGTTAATGTTGTTAACTGGCCAATGGGTCGCGTGCTAATGTCGTATTATGCCTCTGCTTACGTAAGGTTTATAACCCGCCTAAAAGTGCGCGACACAACCGCAGGTTTTGTTTGCTATACACGAAAAGTATTGGAAACCATTGATTTGAACAGGATAAAATTTGTCGGTTATGCGTTTCAAATTGAAATGAAATATACAGCCTGTAAACTTGGTTTCGATCTTAAAGAAGTTCCAATAATCTTTACCGATCGCACCGAAGGCACTTCAAAAATGAATAAACGCATCTTTAAAGAAGCTATTTTCGGGGTAATTAATCTCAGATTAAGAGGAATAACAGGAAAAATAAAAGCAAGAAAAGCCTAAAAATATGTCTGCAACATTAATCCGTAATGCTACATTGATCAACGAAGGCAAACGGTTTGTTGCCGACTTGCTTATCCGTGATGCCTTTATTGAAAAAATAGCTGACCCGGGCTCAATCCACGCAGAAAATGACTGCCGGATAATTGACGCCAAAGGTCTTTTACTTATTCCGGGCGTAATTGATGATCAGGTTCATTTTAGGGAGCCGGGGCTGACTTACAAAGCTGATATTCAGAGTGAAAGTCGTGCTGCTATTGCCGGAGGAATTACCAGTTACATGGAAATGCCAAACACCATTCCCAATGTGCTTACACAGCAATTGCTTGAAGAAAAATACCAGTTGGCTGCTCAAAAATCTATGGCCAACTTTTCGTTTTATATGGGAGCTTCGAACGATAATGTGGATGAAATCGTAAAAACAGATCCAAAAAAAGTATGCGGCATCAAGGTTTTTATGGGTTCCAGCACAGGCAATATGCTCGTGGATGATGAAGAAAGCCTTTCAAAAATATTTGCCAACGCCCCTACCCTGGTTGCCGTGCATTGCGAAGATGAAGCTACTATCAGGCAAAATTTTTTAGTTTTTCGGGAGAAATTTCCTGAGAGCGCTCCGGCTGAGGTTCATCCTGAGATAAGAAATGCTGAGGCCTGTTATTTGTCATCCTCAAAAGCCGTTGCCTTAGCAAAAAAATATAACACCCGACTACATATTCTACACCTGAGCACAGCTATTGAAACTGCTCTTTTCACCAATGAAATTCCGCTTGAAGAAAAACAGATCACTGCTGAAGTTTGCCTCCATCATCTCTGGTTTAGCGAGAAAGATTATGGTTTAAAAGGAAATTTTATCAAATGGAATCCTGCCGTTAAATCGGAAATAGATCGTCAAGCATTATGGGAAGCGCTGCGTACCGGCAAAATTGACGTGGTGGCTACCGATCATGCGCCGCACACTTTTGAGGAAAAATCACGGCCCTATTTTGAAGCACCTTCCGGCGGGCCAATGGTTCAGCATTTGCTACCCGCCATGCTCAATCTGGCTCAAAAGGATTATATCACAACCGAAATGGCCATCGAAAAAATGTGTCATAATCCTGCAATAATGTTTAAAATTCAAAAACGTGGTTTTATTAGGGAGGGATATTATGCTGATCTGGTGCTTGTTGATCCAAACCAATCACAAACAGTTTCATCAGAATATATATATTATAAATGCGGTTGGTCACCGCTCGAAGGAATCAGCCTGAATCATCAGGTAAAATACACCTTTGTAAATGGAGCATTGGCTTATGAGAACGGAAAATTCAATGAAGAAGTCCGCGGACAAAGGCTTTTATTTGATCGCTAAGCTGGCAGTCCTTTTTCTTTTGGTCAGTTTTTTACCTGCCTGTCAGCAAGAAAGCTCTCAGGAAGAAGAGCTGACTTCAGAAATCGTTGATATTTGGGATAATGGCAAACCGAAGCTTGTCCGTTTTTTTCGTGAAGACGAGCGTGGGCAGAAAATTTTGGTTCGCGAAAAACAATACTATCCCGAAGGTGCATTGAGCATGCAAGGCGACTACCTGAACAACAAACGATCCGGCACCTGGAAATCCTGGTACGAAGCCGGCACTTTATGGAGTGAAGGTAGCTTTGAAAACGGAAAACGCGAAGGTTCGGGAATTGTTTACCATCCCAACGGACAAAAGCATATCGAAGGCGCCTATGCAGAAGGAAAACGCACAGGAGTGTGGCGTTCGTGGGATGAAACAGGAGAACTAATCAGTGAGCAAACGTTTCCCTAATCCACATTCAGGTATAATACAACAGGCAAATGATCGCTAAAACCACCAAAGTAACGCCCGCCTGACGACATTCTGTTAGGCCGGGCATCGCCTTGCTTTGGTTGATACAACATCCAGGGATGTTTCACTACTTGAAGGGTTCTCACAGAGGGCTTTTCAGGGTTTAGTAATGCCCTGGAAACTATTACCTGATCAAAAAAGTCCCAGCCACGGTAATATAATGTACCCTCCCCTGCTTCAAAAAGCGGAAGGCTCAGGTTGAACAAGCTGTTTGCTGCATCCAAATCTTTTGGGCCAACAGCTTGCAGATGCGCCGTGATGCTGGGATCAGTGGGATTATCATTCAAATCGCCCATAATTATAATATGTGCCATAGGATCGAGCCTCAGCAAAGAATCTGACAATTGTCGCAAAAAATCGCCATAACGCGCCCTTCTTGGAGCCGTTTCATCTTTCCCGCCATACCGTGAAGTCCAATGATTTACAAAAAAATGCAAGGTATCTCCTCCCGAAATCAAACCTTTCACATACAATACATGCCGCATGCTTTCTGGCTTACTCACATTCGGCTCATATGCTGCTGATGTCAAAACTTCAAAATAATCTTTACGATAAATCGCAGCAACTTCAATTCCACGGTGGTCATTATCACTGATATGAATAATGCTGTAGTCTGCTTCGGCAAGTGCAGGTGTTTTCACCAAATCGTCAAGCACCGCTTTATTTTCAATTTCGGACAGGCCAACAAAATGCGGAAAATCCAAACTATCAAGAGCCGCAAGCACCCGTGCTTTTTGGGCCAGTGATTTTTGATACTTTTCTGTATTCCAGTCGAGTTTTGATCCCGGCAAAAACTCCTCATCGTTGATTGTAGGATCATTGATGGTATCAAAAAGATTCTCCACATTATAAAAGGCTGCCATCCAAGCGTCATTTGGCTTCTTTACGGATTGCTTCGACAGGTTGCAGCTCGTCAGAAAAAAAATAAAACCAAGCAGCAATAAAATTGAAATTTTAATAAAACGCATTATTCGTCAGTTTTGAGTTTGTCAATTAATCTTCTTTCTTTTTTTGTTGGGCGCCCCAATCCGCGTCCGCGATACTCTGTTTTGGCAGCCTTTACCAGCTCATAGCGTTCATATTCTTCCACTGGCGTATGATCGATCAGCAGGTTTTCGACCAGCTTGGCGGCAACCCTGTTTTTAGCTGGTTCTTTCACTTCCACTTTTCGATGCAATTGCCCGATCTGAACTTCGATCATATCGCCTGCCTTCACCTCACGGGAAGCTTTTACTGACTGACCGTACATTTTTACCTTTCCGCCTTGGCAGGCATCAGCGGCAATGGTGCGGGTTTTGAAAAGCCTTACAGCCCACATCCATTTGTCTATCCTAACAGAATCGCTCATTTTTGCCTGAAATACAATTGAATAGGTACTCCTTTAAAGTTAAACTGTTCACGCAATTTGTTTTCAAGGAATCGCCTGTACGACTCCTTTACATCTTTTGGGAAATTACAGAAAAACACAAATTGTGGTGTTTGCGTTTTCAACTGCGTGATATACTTGATTTTTACATATTTACCACGTGTAGTTGCAGGTGGTGGGGAGGCTTGAATAATTGGCAGCAGCAATTCGTTCAGCTGCGAGGTGGCAATACGTCGGTTACGATTTTCGTAAACCTCATGTGCCGCTTCAAGCACTTTGAAAATCCTTTGTTTGTTTATTACAGAGGTGAATACAATCGGAATATCAGTAAAAGGAGCTGTTCTTTCCTTTATCGCCTTTTCGTACTCCAGGTGGGTGTTACTTTCTTTCTCAATCAAATCCCATTTGTTAGCCACGATTACAACACCTTTACGGTTTTTTTCGGTGAGTTTGAGAATGTTAAGATCCTGCGCTTCAATGCCTGTTTGGGCATCTATCAAAATAATCACCACATCACTTTCTTCAATCGAGCGAATGGCACGTAATACAGAGTAAAACTCAATATTTTCGTACACCTTCCCTTTTTTTCGGAGGCCTGCAGTATCCACAAGGATAAAATTCATCCCAAAAGCATTGTATTCGGTATGAATACTATCGCGTGTTGTGCCGGCAATGGAAGTAACAATGTTGCGTTCAATCCCCAGAAAAGCATTGATAATGGAAGATTTTCCCACATTTGGACGCCCAACTACAGCAAATTTAGGCAGGTCACTTTCGATGGTGGTCATTTCTTCGGGAAGCATTTTTACCATTTCGTCTAGCAACTCGCCAGTTCCGCTACCATTGATGGCCGAAATAGGGAAAGGCTCACCCAAACCAAAGGAATAAAACTCCTGGGCATCAGCAATGCGATCAGGATTATCAACTTTGTTAGCAACTAACAAGACTTTCTTCTTGGATTGACGGAGCAAATTGGCTACCTCCTGATCTAAAACGTGAACCCCTTCGCGGGCATCCACTACGAAAAAGATCACGTCGGCCTCATCGATCGCCAGAGCCACCTGCTTACGAATTTCTTCTTCAAAAATATCATCAGAACCAACCACATAACCACCCGTATCAATCAGAGAAAAGGTTTTGCCGTTCCAATCGCTGCGACCATAATGGCGATCGCGTGTTACGCCGCTGGTTTCCTCCACTATTGCCTGTCGCGCCTGCACTAACCTGTTAAAAAAAGTAGACTTTCCCACATTGGGTCTGCCTACAATTGCCGCAATATTTGCCATATCTGTATTATTTAATATCAGGCTTCATAGCCAAAGCGTCGAAGCATCTGCTCGTCGTCGCGCCAGTTTTTATTTACTTTCACACTCAATTCCAAAAACACCTTTTTGCCAACAAATTCCTCAATATCTGTCCTTGCCTGGGTACCCATTTTTTTTATCGCACTGCCCTGCTTACCAATTAAAATGGCTTTTTGAGAATCGCGTGCTGCGAAAATTATAGCCTGAATCCTGATCAGCTTTTCTGTTTCTTCGTAAGCATCTACTGCCACTTCAACGGAGTAGGGAATTTCCTGCTTATAATTCAACAGGATTTTTTCGCGAATGATCTCAGCGATAAAAAAACGCATGGATTTATCAGTCAGTTCATCTTTTGGAAAATAAGGAGGTGATTCAGGAAGTTTATCAAGAATCTGTTCAAAAAGATAAGCCACATTAAGCCCCTGCAAAGCCGCCAGCGGAAAAACCTTAGCAGCTGGCAAAGCCTCGTTCCAGAAGGCAGCAGCCTGCTCAACCTTTGGTTGATCAGAAAGATCAATTTTGTTGATGAGCACAAAAACAGGAACCTTGCTGAATTGCAACTTCTCGATTGTAGAAGCATGATGCTGAGCCGGATCACTGATGTCAACCATAAACAAAATCAGGTCGGCATCGATAAAAGCCGTTTCCACAAACTGATTCATCACATGATGCATTTTGTAGGCCGGTTGGTGAATGATGCCCGGAGTATCGGAAAAAACAATCTGAAAATTGTCGCCATTCACGATTCCAAGTATGCGATGACGGGTTGTTTGTGCTTTTGAAGTGATGATCGAAAGCTTTTCGCCAACCAATGCGTTCATCAGGGTTGACTTGCCAACATTAGGGTTTCCGACAATATTAACATATCCGGCTTTATGTGTCATTGAAAAATATTTGCTGAAAAGTTTGCTTTGCAAAGTAACAAAATATATCTTTGCACTCCCATTTCAGAATCTGATTTAGTTTCATTTTGAAATGCCGCACATTGCGGGGTGGAGCAGAGGCAGCTCGTTGGGCTCATAACCCAAAGGTCAGAGGTTCGAATCCTCTCCCCGCTACAAAAACCCTTTCAGCTTTTTAGTTGGAAGGGTTTCTTTTTCATAGCACTTTCATACAGCTTATATCAAGCGCATATTCAGCATAACATACACCATAATGAAAGCATTGTTACACTGTTTTTTGACTTTGATGTGTTTTTGTTGCAGTTAGTTTTTGGATAGATTAGCCAGCTAAGCTTACTTTTGCTAAAAAATCACCTCATGAAAAAAACGCTATTCAGCTTGCTCTTACTCCCCCTGTTTTTATCCTCCTTTTCTCAAAACCTCACCATCGATCAAAAAGTCGATAGCTTATTGAATTTGATGACCATCGACGAAAAAATAGGTCAGATGACGCAAGCCGAAAGAGGCATGCTGGACAACATCAACGACATAGCCACCTATGGGTTAGGGTCGCTGCTAAGTGGTGGAGGCTCCTCACCCAATCCCAATACACAGGCTGCCTGGGCCGCTATGTACGACAATTTTCAAAACATAGCAATGCAAAGCCGGCTGGGTATTCCCATGATTTATGGTGTCGATGCCGTTCACGGGCACAATAATGTTTATGGCGCTGTAATTTTTCCACATAATATCGGCCTCGGCTGCACCTGGAATCCGAATTTGGTGAAATCTATCAACGAAATAACGGCCAAAGAAGTTGCTGCAACTGGAATCGACTGGACATTTGCACCGTGCATAGCTGTTCCGCGCGATGAAAGATGGGGAAGAACATACGAAGGTTTTGGCGAAACAGCCGAAATTCAGCAAATTATGGCAGAGGCATCAGTCATGGGTTTGCAGGGCAACGATTTAAGCACACCTGAAAGTATTTTGGCCTGTGCCAAACATTTTGTAGGTGATGGCGGAACAACAGGTGGCAATGATCAGGGAAATACCGAAATTCTTGAACAGGTTCTAAGGGATATTCATATGGCCGGATATCAAGACGCTATAAACGCTGGTGTGGGTTCTGTAATGGCTTCGTACAATAGTTGGAACGGACAAAAATTGCACGGACACGAATACCTGCTGACTGATGTGCTGAAAAATGAATTAGGATTTGAAGGGTTTATTGTCTCCGATTGGAAAGGCGTTGATCAGGTGGATGAGGATTACCGTGAAGCCATAAAAAGATCCATCAATGCCGGTATTGATATGGTGATGGTTCCCGACAGGTACATTTACTTTATCAGCATTTTGAAAGATTTGGTGGCTAACAACGAAGTAAGCCACGAAAGAATTGATGATGCCGTGCGCAGAATTTTAAAGCAAAAATTTCTGTTGAATCTTTTTGAAAACCCACTCACCAATCCTGAATTTGCAGCAGATTTTGGCTCACAGATGCACAGAGATACTGCCAGAAAAGCCGTACGCGAATCCTTGGTTTTGCTTAATGCCAAACACGACGTGCTTCCGATAGACAAAAACAATCAAAGGATTTTAGTGGCAGGCAGTTTGGCCAACGACCTGGGAGCGCTTTGTGGTGGCTGGAGCATTTCGTGGCAAGGCTCCAACGGCGCAATAACAGAAGGCACAAATATCCTGAATGGACTGCAGCATGCTACCGAAAGCAGTGAAATTATTTATGATCCACTTGGAAATACGAGCGAGAATATTGATGTGGCTGTTGTTGTAATAGGAGAAAATCCTTATGCTGAAGGCAGCGGCGACAGAGAAAGCCTGCATTTTAATGATGCTGATATCAACCTCATAAAAAAAGTGAAAGGAAACGGCATTCCGGTAATTGCAGTATTGGTTTCCGGAAGGCCTTTACTCATCAGCGAATTGCTTCCCTATACAGATGCTGTTATTGCCGCCTGGCTGCCCGGCTCAGAGGGAGGTGATGGCATTGCCGATATCCTCTTTGGTGATGAAGAACCCAGCGGAAAGCTGTCCATTTCGTGGCCAAAGGATATGCAATATTATCCGGTGAATTTCGGCGACTACAATTACAATCCTTTGTATGCTTATAAACATGGTTACCAAAGTTTTCCATCACACAACAACAGCACCTTTATTAGTCCGTATGCGGCTAAAACCGAAGATGGAAGAAATAGTATCAAGTTGGTCTTGAACGACTTTGTCACTTCAATGAATGCTGCAGTTACAGATTTTCAGCTTAAATTAAATGGAAACGAAATAACCGATATCATTGATGAGGTTCAGATTTGGGATGAAGACCCAAGCAATTTAATCATTAGCTTGAATACCAGCCTTGATGAAGGCGATTTGAGTATTTCATACACCGGAAATGCAATTTATTCCTCCGATTTAGCTTTAGAAAACTTTGATGACTTTTACGTTTATAATGGTGCAAGCTCAGGTGGCGAAACAACCCATTTAATTCCCGGTAAGATTCAGGCAGAAGATTATGCAGCCATGTTAGGTGTTGACACAGAAGACTGTGCCGATACCGGAGGCGGATTAAATGTGGGCTGGATTGACCCGGGCGACTGGATGAAATATAATGTTGCCGTTGAGCAGGCTGGCGAATACGCTATAACAAGCAGAATAGCAGGCTATGCATCGGGATCATTTAGCCTTCAATTTGATGAGGCAGCCGAAACTACTGTGAGCTTTCAACCGACAAACGGCTGGCAGGCCTGGCAGGATTTTACTACGAATCTGTATCTGCCACAAGGCAACTACACCATGACGTTCACGGCTAATAACGACGCCTTCAACCTCAACTATTTCGATTTTGACCTGATTGATGGCATCAGCGAAGGCTTTCAAAATGTGACAGCTATCCATGTAAATCCTAATCCGATCCGTTCAGACTTTCAAATAAAATACAATGTGCTTAAGGCCTCGGATGTGTCGATTAAACTTTTTGATATGACAGGTCATTTGGTTCAAGCATTATTTGAAGGGAGAAATATGAGCGGTTTACAGGAATTTCAATTTCAAACAGACTCCTCCATAAAACCAGGCATGTATTTCATTGAATTGAAAGATGAAAGTAAAAGGTATTTTAAGAAGGTAATGATTGAATAATATCCTTATCAATTTTATATGCTCAAAAAGAATGCCTAATTAAAATTCTTTATAATCTTCATGTCAAATTAAGTCTACGACTTCTTCTAAAGGCTTACTAAAATCTTAAGGATTGCTGGACGAGGGATTGGAGTGGGAAGCCCCCATGCTGGCGCTGCTTTGTTTTTTCCCTTTACTTTTCTCAGGCAAGGCTTACTGTTTAATAGGTTGTAAAGGCATTAACTATGTCAGCATGGCCGGTATAAAAAATCTTGTTGAGGTGACCAATTAATTACTTATCTTGTGAAGGAATAATTGATTAAAAACTAATCAAAATGGAGTTTACAGGAGAAAACATTTTAGAATTCGGGAAACACTTTCCAGACGACAAGTCATGT
>Ga0100391_1002015_pt1 | contig 21955 bp, 46 predicted proteins | sample CryGeymeta201515_FD_81541 | JGI IMG/M metagenome (GOLD analysis project Ga0100391, IMG submission 81541) | Groundwater microbial communities from Crystal Geyser aquifers in Utah, USA - Crystal Geyser metaG 2015-15 | ecosystem: Environmental > Aquatic > Deep subsurface > Groundwater | place: USA... | reverse complement strand
TGAATTATGCTATTAAAAATGCTAAACTTATTGGTAAATATGATATTGGCGGATATGATTTTGATTATGAAAGTGAGTTTGGTTTGAAGAAATTTGATGTGATTGTTGGAAATCCTCCTTATCAAGTCCCTAAAGAATCAAATCCTCTTGAATCTAAACCAATATGGGGAGATATGCTCCATAAAATGTCTAGTTTAATGAAATCAAATGGATATATGGCGGTTATTTGTCCTAATAGATGGCTACTGCCTGAAGCAGCAAAGGGGTTTTGGAAAAAGATTATTAAAAATGGTTCACTTTTGTGGGTAAATTCAGGTGAATGTTCTAAACATTTCAACGTTGGTAGAGGCCCAAAATATTTTGGCTCTTTTGTTTTTTCATCTGCAAAGTTGAAACAACCAACTAAATTGGTGTATATTTCGGAAAAAATGGAATTAGATGTTTCAACCTTGGATTTTCTTCCTACTGATATTTCAAAAATAGGTATGAATATTTTCATTAAATTAATGCAGGTTGGTAAGTTAAATGGAAGGTGGAATTTCCAGAGAGGTAAAAGAGAACTCACAGTAAACCAACCAAAGGTTGGGTATGGGCATGCTCAACATGGTGCTGATTATGAAAAGCTACTTATGATCGATATTAATGGCACTGACGATTTTTCTATCAAAAGTAATGATTATACATGGGTCGCGTTACCAGCGGGGTTTATCTCTGAATCTGTAGAAACACTTTTTAATTCAAAATTATACAAATGGTATGCTAGTTCAACAACAGATGGGGATTTCAGTACATCCGTACAAAAATATATACCAAAGTTGGATGTAACCACCAAATTAACTAATAAAAATATATATGATTATTTTGGTTTGACAGAAGAAGAAATCGTTTACATTGAAGAAATCATCAAATGAGATCAGAAGAACGAAAAAAGAGCCTAGGCGAAGTATTTACACCAGCCCCGCTCGTAGAAGAGATGCTCAATCAATTACCTCCAGAGACTTGGTCAGACACGACCAAGACATTCCTAGACAATTCCTGTGGGAATGGTAACTTCCTCGTCGCACTCTTCCCAAGAATGGCTGTTCACGATTCAGATCCACTCAATATCCTCTCCCGCATCCACGGTGTTGACATAATGATGGACAATGTGGAAGAATGCCGAGATAGATTACTAGAACTCGCCCTAGAAAAAGACCCTACCAGAGAAGCAGAATATCTAGAAATATTAGAAAGAAATATCGTCTGTGCTGATGGCCTCAGATATCATTATCGTTTTGATAATACCCACCCATATGACGATGATTTAGATCCTGAATTATTTGAATTTTAAAGATTATCTATCAATGTTTTAACAATATCATATTTTGATATTACAGGCGCCCCAACGGTATTATTACCAACATTTTTCCAATCATAATTTTTGATAAAATTAATTACACGATTGGGATCTTTTAATAGTTTTATATAATAATATTGGCGGTTTAAATGAGTACCCCAATTATTTTTGTCAGTATCGATACTACCCAATTTGCCGGCTCGCTTAACTGCTATGTCTGCTTGATCGGGAGTTACGAACCTAATCCATTGATTATCATATGAGATTTTTTCTACTTCTCTGGATTTTCTATGCCATATCTGTGCTACAGCAGGAACATCATAAGGTTGCCCGCCATTTTCGTCTGGTAAATAAAATGAATTTTTTGGCAAATCTTCTTCGGCATAGAGGGAATGACTATTTGAAATTCTATTTTGTGTGGGAATCCTTTTGAATCCTTTTGGTAATATGAACGCAATCCAATCAGCAAATTCAGCTGCCTTATTAATAAATTTGACGGCTAAGGTATTATTTTTACCAAACGGTGGATTTCCTACCACTAAGATATTCTTTCCATCCTTATGAGTATATGCAAGCCAATCCTGTTTTGTGATATCATTATGTTTTGGATCCAAATCATATAGTTTGGCCCCAGGAAAGAATTTAGCGATATCCTTATTGCCTGCTGAAGGTTCTATTATCGTTTCAACATTGGCATAGAATTTTTGACTTTTAACCCAATCAGAAAACCATTTTGCCACTTCCGGTCTAGTGAAAAATTGATCAGAATGTGTGTTGCTTGATAATTTTCTTTCAAGATTTGATTTTTCAATAATTTCAAAATATTTCATTGTTTCTTTCAAATTTTTATAATAGTATTTATTTGAAAACTACCAACCAAATTTTATCAGATTAAAGTTTGATTACTAAAATATTCATGCTACAGTTAAAGAATAATATGGAGTAAGATATATGCATATTTCTGAATGGATACCAAATCCTAAAATTATGGAAGTAGGTTGGATTGACCTCCAATTGAATATGCATGTTGTAAAATCTTTTGAACACATAGAATGGCTGCGATATGTTTCAGAATTAGCCACTGAATATGAACATTATGAAAATACCATTGAAAATAACGCTGAATGGATGAATGATGAACTTGCGAGTTTGCCGGATGGCGAACACCCAGCAATGCATCGATTTGACGGCATGGACGATGATGCAAAAGACGAATTATATTTGGCAGCATATAAATTGGGTTATGTTCGTTATGGTTGTTTTGATGCACATACTTGTAGATCACATAACCAAGTAATGTATTCCATTGACGTAACCGGGTTTCAAGAACACCTTGAAAAACTTACAAAATATTTCAAAAAATTAGCGAAAGACTTGCCGATGCAGTTAATATATCATCCCGTCGTTACAAAGAATAAATATGGTAAGAGTTTTATTTCAACATACGATTTAATTATTGGAGATAAAATATGAGCAGGAAAGTATTAGATTTTGAATTGGCCACTGTTGCCATTGAAAAATTTATCAAACACCAGGAAAGTATGGCTGCTCTTTGGGAAAAGATAAGTTATACTGCAAGCCGGGATGAACAGTTTCATGCCGTCTTGGCGAAAATACTTTTAGATAAATATCACGATGATGGTAATCCTGTTCGTCTTTTAATGGATATTTTAGATATGGAAGAATTTTATCGTGATTTGGTAATGCAATACATGATAGACGAAGGATTGGTATATGAAATTATGGAATTGGGCATTGAGTGGTGAATAATGGCGGGGTACACAAAAGGATATAAATTAGTAGCATTAATTCTATTAGTAACATTGATAATTTCTTTGATACTGGCAAGTAACGGATTAGTATATCATTTTATGACTGATTTTTCTAATCAATATGTTGGGTTATTGATATATTCAATAGTATTGCTGTTACATGTTGTTTCATTTTTTATTGTTAGATGCATATTAAAAAAATGTTTATATTTTGGTCTTTACATAATGGAAAAAAACGAATAAGTTGATTGACATTTTTTAATCATATGCTACTCTTATGGAAACAAGGAGGCTATGATGATAAACGTACCAAAATATCCCAGAACGATGCATTCACCTTTCAGCCCTGGCCTTCAAAATGACGACCGCGTTTCGGAATACCCTACCGACATTTTGAACATTGAAGTGGTCGTAACTGAAAAGATGGATGGCGGAAATACTGGGATTTTTAATGGTGAGGTGTATGCTCGCAGCACCGGCCAGCCCAGCACTGCTGGGTGGTTTGCAATGGTGCGTAAGCATCACGCTTGGAAGACTGTGGGTGATATGGAGTATGTGTATCACGGTGAAGACATTTATGGCGTTCATTCCTGCACTTATGCTCCCATCCCGGAAGATGAAACGTTCATGCTGTTTGGCGTGCGCAAGCTAATCAATGGGCTTCCGGCAGGTTGGTTGGAATGGGACTTGGTTGAAATGGTTGCTGCCGACAAGACGATGAAAACTGTTCCCGTTCTTTTCCGTGGTGTATTTACTACTGAAAAAGAATTGAAGAATTGGTTTGAAACAGAAATCAAAAAGACTTCATCCATTGGCGGCGAGCGCGAAGGGTTTGTTGTTCGAAGTGTTGATTATATAAGTGAAGAAGACTTTCCTCGCTTGGTGCAGAAGTATGTGAGAAAAAATCATGTTCAAACTGATCAACATTGGAAAATGAACTGGCAACCCTGTAAACTAGCGAAAGGATAAACTATGACACATACTCTTACAATTACGGATTTGGATGATTTTGAAGCGGAACACGTTGCTGATATTCTACGTGAATATAGGGCAAAAGTTCTTATAGATAAAATTGATGCAACGGTCGCCAATGACATTGGGCGTTTGGAATGGATTGAAAAGCATCTTGATTGGTCCGAGACTGTAATGGCAAAAAATCAAATGTATTAAGAACCAAGATTTAATTTTAATTGGTAAAGGAATATATTATGACACGCAAAATTACGCAGGAAGATATAGATCTTATGACACACATAGTCCGTAATGATTTAGATCTTGCTCCTGAATTTTGGTGTAAACAGGATATTGATGACATGCGTTCATGCGGTATGAAAGTGCCGCGCAATGCAGGCGGTAAAAGAGATAAATATATGAAAAAGAAAGAGTAAAAAATGACAAAAATTGATCTTTGGTTGCCCACATTTTGGACTAATGCATTATTTAATAATGATTTTTCAGATTTAACTGAAGATGAAAAATATGCATTTATGGATTATATGGATGGTAGATATCTAGTTTACGGCACCTTTACTCCGGTTGCAGTAGACATGAAAAATTCCGAAAAAACAGTAATTCATGATGCAATGGCCGCAGTCAAAGAATGCCCAATTGAATGTGTTCGAGTAACTTTTTCTGTTGACCATTGTTAAAACAAACGCCATAAAAATATTTTCATGAGAAAAGTATATTTTAGCATACCAAATAGGCAATATACCGCTAATTGTATTTTCTATCTTATTGCTGAACCCAACTCACCACTACATCTGCCCGCTGGTATTTCGGCTATATCAAATAAGATTTGGGTTGAAAACATGTCTACTCAAAAAGTTAATATAATTAAAAATAGAGGTTTAGACGATTTGTTCTCTCCAGATGAATTTACTTATGTTAAGTTGGCTGCTACCTTCGCAAACCATAATGACATTTATGAACAAACCGGCCGCAAGGTAAGTTGACAGATCATAAATCTCAGCTATAATATGGTATGAACATGACGGGGGTTACAATGGCTAAGATTGCGGAATTCAACAAGGATAACCTGGACATTCTTCGTCGGGACATTAATGCTGCTCTCGCTGCTGTTGGCGCGAAGCATGGCATCGGCATGAAGATCGGTAATATTCGATTTAATCGAGACTCTTTTACCACCAAGCTTGACGCTGCTGTTTTGATTCCTGGCGCCACCGCGGCGGATTCTCAATTCGCCAAGTATGCTGCTGATTACAAGCGTTATGCTCCCCTGTATGGATATCCCATTGCGCTACTCAACAATGGCCAAGTTACCTATAATGGTAAGAATTACACTATTCTAGGGTATAATTCACGTGGCAAGCGTTACCCTATCATCGCTCGTGGTGTTGGTGATGGAAAAGTTTACAAGCTGCCTGAATCTGCTGTTCGTAGCAAATAAGGAAATATTATTATGCTTTCGTAAAGCATGTGACTATTTGTGATATAATTGGTAAGAGGTTTGTTTTTACTGGCTCTGTTTCTACGTTTTCGTGACAGTTGGTATTTGTCTTACGAGTTTGGTAGTTCACATAAAACATAATAGTATATCAGAAAAGGTTCATCGAACCGGCCACCGGTCATGAATTTTGGTATATCAAACTGGCAGCGATTGGTGGCAAAGAATTGGAGCAATGGTTGACATGGTGATGTATCATGCTATACTTCAATGGTAACAAGGACACAGGAGTCTATGATGAAGCGTAATGTTCGTTCGGCGTTTATTGCTCTTCAGAAGAAGGGTGCGAAGGTTTTTGAAACAAAAGATTATGGTGCTCATTTTATCCTTTCCGGCGAGGATAACTATCCTGTTCCGGTCGCCGACTATTACCGCGAAACTCTAACAGAGTATCAGGACAAGGCGACTGGCAAGATCCACAATGCCTTTGGTATCGCCGACTTTGTCCACGAAATTCTGACGAAGAATAACCTCTATGCTGAATGGATTGACGCCGGTACTCTCGGTGTGTATGATGTCTGATTCGCATAATTAACCATATAGATGGGAGAAATAAAATGAGCAGTAGGATTGATCATAATCTTGTTGTTAAGACCGTTACCGCTGTTCAGCTTGATTTGATGCGGGCGGGCAACCAATATGGCCGTGATGGCGACGGCATGATGGCTGAACTCTACAAGTCGGATAGCCGCGATGTATTTAGGATTCGTATTCGTTATCAGGATGGATTCAATTTCACTACTTTAATCGGTGATATTATGGAATTGGACACCGCTGTTCGTGATCGAGTGCTTGAAGAACTAGAAAACGTTGTTGGTCGAGACCCAATTGAAGCAACAGGTTCCGTGAGGTTCGCGCGATGACTATTTTTCGTAATAAGAAGACCGGTCTTCTTTATCTGGTATGGCAGCTATTTGGTTGGTCTCGGGGGTATGTGGCTGAACCATATAATCATTCAACACCTGCCAAGCATACTCGAGGAAAGCCGGGTATTGCAGCCACGATTAATATGGCAGACTACGAACCGGTTGGTTACCGTTAAGGTTGCCAACTGAACATTTTCTGTTATACTTTTGGAAAATAGTAGGAAACATTATGACTTACCCTGTTCTGTATCTTTTCCCCCGCACCGACCTTGCCAGTATGACCCCCGGCAAGGCAATGGCGCATGCCGCTCATGCGGCCAATGCTTTTGTTCATACAATGCTTCAGCATCGCAAGGATCTTGAGCGCCTTGCCTCTGATCCAAATTTGACACTAGCCACGTATAACTTTGATCTCATGAATGCTTTTCGGACTTGGGAGACCGCTACCCCACAGGGATTTGGTACTACCATTGTTCTGCAGGCTACTTGGACAGATGTTCTCACGACTATCAAGAATCTGAATATGTTTGGTGATATTCATGCTGGCGTGAGCACCGATCCCACTTATCCCTATGTGGTTCCCAACGAGGTGGCTGCTCTTATCCCGATTGAAGTTGATACTATGCCGCGACATCCTGGTGCTCCTGGGCAAATGGTTATGTATCGCTGTGAGGATACTTGTGCTTGGGCATTTGGAATGAAAGATAATCCGTATCTGCGCATGGCGCTGGATAAATTTTCTCTTCATCCGTAATAGGTTGTAACAAAATGGAATTTGAAACAGAAGAATATACTAAAAAACAGTTAACCGAAGATCGTGACCTTGGATTAAAACATATCAGAAACTTACGATTTTTAATTACGAGTGGTGTGATGACCGGCGTAGTGATAGAGCCTAGTTTTTTGGGCTCCGATACGATTTACGCTGCTAATCCAATAACAGGACGAGATTTATCTTTATCATTGAAAAATGTTCGTTTGGTCAAGAATTTTACGGGAACATATATTCCGGATAGCATTTATGCTTACTATGCTAAGTCTACAAAATCACAAACAGAAGCACTTGATAAATTTGGCGGAATAGTTACAATTGATAGTATTGTTGCTTATATTGATCATAAAAAATCAGCTGATGAAAGTTTACGTGTTGGGACAGTAATTCATATTTCTAAGGCAGGTGTTGTAACGCTTCGTGATATAGTTGATAACACTAAACGTAAATTAGTTAATTCAAAAAGGCATTTTTTGATAGATGAAGATATTTTGAAAAGGTTAATGATTTTACAACTTGGCAAAAAGTATTAAAGATCTTCCCAGTTTTCTATGGTATTTTCCCAATTACTTTCCACGTTATTCCAAGTAATTAATTCAAGAATAAGTGTTTTAAATTTAACTAAACCTGAAAATTTAGCACCACCATTTAATTTAAACAACATGTTAATCTCCTTTTGTTTTATTTATCTTTTAAGGTTGACATGCGTAATGCCATGCTATAATAAGTGTGAGAAGAGAAAGGTGCAATATGTTAATGTTGGTGCTGTCGGCTATTTGGGTTATCTGGACGGTATGCGTTACGGTTTATTATTGCCTAACCAATTTTTGGACGGCAATTAGGTATAGCGCAGGACTTGGACTGGCGTATTATATTTCCACGCCTACCATTATGGTTGGTTTTGTTCCTGGCGCAACATTTGAGCAAATTGCTGCTACGGTCATTTACTTCCATTTCATGGGCAGCATTTTTTGCCCCTACATTTTTGGTCTTACCGTTCTTCCTGCGGCGATTATGGCGCAGTTTCGTAAATGATTATTTCATTTAATGGATTTTTTACTCGAAGAGTTAAAATTATAGTATATGATATTGCCTTGGATGATTATATTATCTTGGATGAGTATGTTAAGAATACTTATGGTAATACCGTTTATTCGGATCACCGCAAGATAATTCAAGATAAAAAATCTGGTTATGGCGATATTCCTATGTCTGAATGGGATATTATTACTATGAGTGACATTATTGATCAAACATATTGGCGTTTTTTTCTTGAAGCCAACGCCGCACATTTCATCTTGACAATGGGCGAAATGCTCGTAAAATATGATTACAGGGTAGAAGGAGGACGACCAAATGTCAAATGAGTTTAATCAGATGTTGCGATGCTATGCTGAATTGGTGGTTGCTGATCAGAAGTTTTGGAAGACTGTTTATGGCGTCGGCGGCGACAAAAGCCAAGCCAAACAATATAGCGTTTTCCGCGCGCAAAACACGGTTGCCCGGCAGGCAGTTTTGGCAACCCTTAAGGCCTCCGGATATCCCGTTCAGGAATACACCATTACCGGACAAGCCCCCAATACCGTAAACCATTATGATATTGATAATCTCATCAAGGCCGAGTTTGGTGATCAAGTGATTACGGACAGCGAACATTCGCAGTTGTTCATCTACACAACCGAAGCTGCCAAGGATGCTGTTTTTGCTCGTATCCGGGAACTCGCCGGCGAGGGTATGGTAACACTCTATTCGGGCGATACTTACCCAAGCAGTTTTTCTATGGAACGGGATGATGAATTACAGATTGCGGCCATGGGTAGCTGGGAAAGTGCTCATCGTTGGCTGGCTGAAAATTCTTGATTGACTTTTGACATTCCTGTTGTAATATATGATTATGGTAACGGAAGGATAAAACAATGAAGACCGCTAAGTTCAATCCAGAATACTCCAATATGTTTGGCATCTGGCGTGTGACGACTGAAGGCGACTGCGAAGGCCGAACTGTTGCTCATCTTGGAACATTCGAAGGTTGGTTGGATGAGATTGCACTTTGGTTGGCGGAAAAGAGTTATTACAGTCTAAAGTTCAAGAAACTTAATCCCAAACAGACCAAGGTTGGTACACCTACTCGAGATAAGGTGGCCGTTACTTTGGATATTGAAAGCGGAACATGGGATATGGGGCCGGTTGATCTTGCTCAACATATGACCAAGCTACTTGCAGAACGAGATGTTGCCGTTAAGCCGGGCGGTGCATATGCTGGGTTTACGCTTGTAACCACTCGAGAAACTGTTGAAGAAAAGCGTGAAAAAGCTCTTTCTAAACTTAAGAGCACAATGTCTGATGAAGAACTGGAAATTCTGAGTATCAAAGTCAAGGAGATCAACTAATATGACCACGTATATTCATCTGGTAATGCGTACTCATTTGGTTTCGGAAGATACCGATGTTAGTCGCTCATATTCCAATAAGGATGATGCGTATCGTATGGCAGATTATTTGAATTCACTGTCGCCCAGGCACTATAACTTTTGGGTCCACGAAAGTGTAACGCACGATAGTCGCCAGATTGGTCGTGATACTGTAATCTAAATTCATATGGGAGAGGGTAAAATGAATAGGTATATCGACGAACTCGCAAAGGCTTTTGGTATTGATCCCGCACATCTTACTGATAAACAACGGCTTCAAGCAAGTCTGCTTATTGCACAGGCACAGGTGGAAGCTTTGAACAGCCACAAAGTTGCCGATAGAGCATATGATATTGTTGAAGAAATGATTGCATAATCGTATGTGAACTTAGAGGCAGGATGAAAAATGGAAGGTATTGTTGCCAAAATCGCCGCAATATTTGATCAAACGCTAACTACTATCAACGAAGAACAGACGGTAATGCCGGTCGCCAAAATCAACAGCCGACCAATCTGACAGGCCTACCAGATTATTGAGCACACCTAACGGTTGACAGTGGTTATTAATCTGCTATAATGACACGTAACAAAGCAAGGAGCAAGGACTACAATGGGTAAGAGTTTCCGCAAGGAGCGTTCGGATTGGGATGATGCTGATTGGGGCTGTGGCAGCCGCATACAGCGTGACGCGCGCAAGATGGCCAAGGCCGAGCGTGATACCCGCAAGACGCGCCGGAACTTTGATGATCGTCAGAAGAACGATGACGATGCGTGAGGTTGATGCAGGGAATGGGATTGAAACTCCAATCCCAACGACCCTCGAAGAAGCTTTGGTCATCATTGCTCAACTGAAAGCTCAGTTGGCCAGTTTTAGGACTGAAAATAGTCGTTATAATCTTGGTAGGCATGAGGGCTATGCTGAGGGATACCAGGATGGCAAGCCTGCCCCGAGACGGCGGGACCCCGTATCCCCAGGATGATGCCTGTAAAATAATCAAATATTTTGATGGCGATTATGGCATGAGCAGATTTGCTGAGCGTGTTATTTCCCAAGGCAAATTTAAGGTAAACTATGTTTGGGTTGGTGATGAAAATGAATGAAGAAATGATTGAAAAACTTAAAAAGATTGCTCGGAGAACGGCTTGGTCTGATGAGGAAGATTTTGTAGTTGATGACTATGCTGGCGGCAATGTAGATGATGCATATTCGGGTGGTGAACGTGATGGTGAAATTCAACTTGCTCGTGTTATTCTTCATTCTATGAATATTTCATGGCAGTAACATGGATAAATCCGCAATCATTTCCATTATTGTGAAATTACAATTAATTCAAGAAATTACATGGGATGATATCGAAGCCATAAACAACTGGTTGCCGCCATATGATTATGCGACCAATATCGCAGAATATCCTTCTGGTACATATTACACCATTTTTGTCAAGGATTATAATATATCTGATCATAACAGTATTGTTACTACGAACCCTTTGAAATTTGCCAACGGCTTAACCAAATTGATTGAAATATTATGAATGAGTTATTTCCGTCTAATAATCATGATAATTTCAGAAGAATTTGATTGAAGGTTGACAAAATTTCGTTACATGCTACTATTGTGAAAATAGGAGGATGATATGGCTACGTTTGATGTCAAGGTTGTGAAAATTCAGAAGATCGAAGAGCATGGCAATGCTGATGCTCTTGAAATTGCCACCATTCATGGGTTTCGTAGTGTGGTGAAGAAAAACCAGTATCGCGCTGGTGATCTTGCAGTTTATATTCCCGAAGCCGCGCTCATTCCTGAATATCTTCTCAAGCGATTGGGAATGTGGGACAATGAAAAGAGCAAAGGTCGTCTTAATGGTCCCGATGGTAATCGTGTGAAGGCCATTCGTCTTCGTGGCGTTGTAAGTCAGGGCATCCTTCTCGAACTGGAACTAAATTCATTTGGTAATACTCGCTACGCTGTTACTAATGGCGAAGGCGATTTGCTTTCTGTTCTGGAAGGCATTGATGTCAAGGATGCTCTTGGCATTAAGAAGTGGGAGCCGGAGATTCCGCCTGCAATGGCCGGTGAAGTAACCAATATTGGTCAAGTATTTCCTGGCTATGATGTGGAAAACTTCCAGAGATTCCCTCACATCTTTGAAGAAGATGAGCATGTGGTTGCTACAGAAAAACTTCATGGCACCTGTTCTATCATGGTGAATCAGCCTGGCGCCAATAACCCCTTGTTTGTTGGCGGCGAATGGACTGCCACTTCAAAGGGTGTTGGTAAAAATGGTTTGGTAATGGTTGATCGTGAGAGCAACGCCAGAAACATTTATCTTCGCAGTTTGAAGCGGTTGCTTGATGAAGGTATGAATGCCCGTCTTGCTGTTCTGCGTGAGCGCGGCGTGTATGGATTGACCACCACCAATCAGTTGGTTATCTATGGCGAAACCTTTGGCAAGGGTGTTCAGGACTTGACGTATGGGCAGACGAATATTGCTTTCCGTGGGTTTGATGTGTTTGTTGGTGATCGCAATACGGGCCGTTGGATGAATACAGTAGAAAAGATGGCTTTTTTTGCAGAGCTTGGTATTGATATGGTGCCAATCCTGTATGAAGGTCCTTTTGATGTGTCCGCACTTGAAGCGGTTCGTGATGGAAACACTACGATGACTGAACAGAAGCAAATCCGGGAAGGTATTGTGGTCACGCCCAAGTATGAGCGTGAGCATCCTGAAATTGGCCGCGTTCTGCTGAAGATGGTCAGCCCAGATTATCTGCTGCGTAAGGGCAACAGCACAGAGTTTCAGTGAGAACATAGGCGCAGGGCCCTGTAAGGGGTCCTACGCCCCCGGCAGCTAGGCCCAAGCAGCCAAACACATGATTAGCCCAAGGGGCTGTACGGGCAAGATAGGAGAATTAAATGGTTAACGCAGAAAATAAAATTGAAATTAAGAAAGATGGAAATTCGTTTGTAAAAGATGTTTTTGTTGAAATTTGGCGTGGGCCATTGAGTAATAGGGATTACATTATTGGTGAAAAATATCATTCACCAACAGCCAATGGACCTTGGTCGTTTTCAACAAAGTGGATGCTTACCATTTATTAAAATGACTTTTGATGATTTATTGATGTTTTTGATATTATCAACGAATGATGATATGGATACTAATATTATTCTCTTGGCCAAGGTAATATCTCCGTTGCGTAAATTATATAACGGTCTTGATACAGAAATATTATTATCGGTATCAATTAAACAAGAATATCAAATAAGAATTATCGAACATAAAAACAGCTTTTGCCATACCCATATATTTTCACATAAAAATTTACCACATATTTGGAAGCGTATAATGAAACTAGTTCGCCAGTATGCGGCCGCGCACCAGTGTACATATTACATTGAAAAATATTTTGACTTATCTGAATTACTTGACTGATAGTGTCTGTTATGTTATTATATCATGTATAAGGAGAATTAGATGGCAACGATGATTTCTGAAGAAGAATTTCTAACTTGGGAAAAAAGTGTTCAGAACGATTACCCCGAGCGAGCAATTTATTATGATCCTCGATTAGAACGAGCTTATTTACTATATTATGAAGTCAATAACAATAATATTGCTTCAACATATATAATGTCTGAAGGCATTGGGGCCGATAGTAAGGAAATACTTTTTAAGTTTTCTGTTATGGAATCGGGAGAGTTTCAATCTGTTACTAATTTGGCAGAATTTCATGAACGAGCCGATGAATTGGCCAATCAATCAGAACCCCGTATGAATTAAATTGTAGGGAAAAACAACAATGTATTACTATGATATGGATTGGGCAACTGTTGATTACGATTTTATTGAAGAAAAAATGCGCTCATATAGTTATGACCAAAGTAATCAAACAGAAAATCGAAAAGTAATTAGATATTTGACTTCTTTGCTTTCTGCTGCAATTGTTCTTCGTGAACATACCGCAGTAAATAATATTTGGGAATATTTTGGTTCTAGCAATAGCCGTGATCGAATATTTAATTGTAAAAGTATAAATGAATTTATTGAAAAAACAGATTATCATTGTCAAATTTTTTGCATTGGCGAACCTAACACCTTTTTGGTGGCGAAAGACAAATATGGGTTAAGATATTTTAATATGCAGGATCCTGAATTAGCCACTAGAGCTATTTTGAAACTTGCCCGTGAACGATATGATCTAGGCTATTATATTACCGAAGATGATAATTATACAGAAACGCAGGAGGATATGTTCAAAAAGCCAGTTGAAACAAACCATCAGATGGTAGCTAGATATTTGTCCATTGCTGATCATCCTACTAAGAAATATTGGGCTGCATTTAATCTATTTAGATTTATGCGCCGACGTAGTGGTTACGAATATGAAAATATTTATTTGGAGAAATTTGAAATATAATTAATTTTTAGGGGCAGTGATGAACTTTAATGTAAGCGCGAATGGCAACGAATTTGACGCACCTACTCCAACGGTAGTTTGGCAGAGTGTGGTTACTAAGGATATTTTCACCAAAGATTTACCTAACCGTGAATTTGATAATGCTCGTGATATTAGAAGCAGTGTTTTTGGTCGTCCAATAGTTTTTTGCAGTCTGCAGAATGCCAAAATAATTAGGCGCACAGAAATGCCGGTGCATGTTGGATTATTTTACCCTGAAAAGTTTTTACATTATACTGAATATTCATCATATGTTAATTCAAAATACTTGTTAAATTCTGATTATATTGTTTTACCATGGCACGCCATTCCGGAAAAATTGGATTTTATTATTTCCCTGTATGGCGAGAATATTTTTATTAGACCAAATTCACCAGATAAGATCTTTACTGGTTTTTCAAAGGTTGGTAAGGAATCTATTCTTTTTGAATTGAATGCGTTAAGTCAAACCAATCGTGTAAATCGTTCAGAATTATGTATTATCGCTCCGGGTAAAACATTACCAGTGATTGAATGGCGTTTTTGGGCAGTTGATGGACGAGTTTCTACTTACGCTCCATACGGTTGGGATAATGGAAAATTAATAGATGTTTCTGTAACTGATCTACCCACTCCAATAATTGCTGCTGTTACTGATATTGCCAATGGTTTGATTGAGCACGAAAACGCTCTTGTTATAGATATGGTAATGATGAGCGATCAACCAACACTCGTTGAAATAAATGCTATTTCTACAAGTGGGTGGTATCAAGGAATAGATTATAAGAAGTTGATTGACGATTTGGCCAATTTGTATTGATCATAATTTTTAATATTACCTGTTTGCCTGCAATGGTAGTTTGCCCACTTGAAAAAGATTAGTTTAAATAAGGTTGACACGGACACATTTTTCTATATAATCTAATAGTCAAGCACGGAGAAATAAAATGAGCTCATTCAATTACGCTTACAAGATGCCCGCCGCTACTGCAACCGGCCTCATCTTTTTTAGAAAGAATGAGCGTATTCACATTGTATTGGCCAAACGTGGCGATAACGTTGATGCGTATCCGGGCATGTATTGCCTTCCGGGCGGATTTTTGGAAGTAGGTAGAGAGCGCCTATGCGAAGCAATGGCCCGCGAAGCTCGTGAAGAGTTGAATGTATATTCAGATTCAGATGATTGGGTTCTTTTTCACGTTCAAGATACGTTTGCTGATATCGACCCCAGAAATGAGCACACCATCAACAGTTGTTTTTATCTTGACATTGATGAATTTGCATATGGTTATGAACGAGCTATAGAAACTCTTGTCGCCGGCGATGATATTGGCGATTATCTTATTGTGCCTTTGGACACTGCAATACATATGAAGCTGGCATTTGATCACTCTATTATCTTGCAGGCATTCTGTGCCTTCGCAACGCGCCCAAGATTATTTTAATTTCACAAGATTGACAACACGGGTTGCTGCTGTATAATACAGTAAGCTAAATAATGGAGGCTGCAATGGTTATCATGAAGTTTGCAAATGGTGAATACCTTCACAGTGTTTCGATTGATCCTTTCCACTACACTCGAACCACCGAACGTTGGGACGCGCAAGTTTATCAGCATTCGTCTTCGGCTCTGCAGGATGCTGCTCTCATCAAGGATGAAACCGGCGCCGATGCTATGCTGGAGGCCGCCCCGCCGGCTTATGAAATTCGTATGAATGATGACGATACTGTTACTATCAATATGTCCAAGGACGTTCTTGATCGTGTCGCAGTATCTCTGGCGGCCATTGCTGGCAAACTCAAAGCCAACAGTAACCTTGGGGATCAGGAATACGACGATTATGTTCGAATGGCAGAGCATTTTCAGTATGCATCTACTTTCTTGCAGGGGAATATGGTGGTTACGCCGTTTGGAGTAACAGAATAATGCGGTTTCGCAGATTTATGATTAAGCGAGACCACGATGCAACTGGCGTTTCTGGTACGGGCATTGTGGCCGAAGGCGTTATGTTCTCAAATGGCAAGGTCTGTTTACAATGGTGCGTCAATAACAGACCTGCCAGCATTGTAACATATAACTCAATCGAGGACCTCCTTACTATTCATAATCACGTTGGCACTATTCATGAAGGTGGCACATACGTTGTTTTTATTGATGAATAGTTATTGACACTTTGTTCTATCCCTGTTAAACTATAAATCCAATCATGCAATGGAGGCAGTAATGAACGATCTATCTTTCAGTAACCTGGCAAATGAATTGGTTAATCGTAGTTTGGCGGTTGCCGAACCGCTTGATCCGCCTGAAATTGATGGCATGAGTGTTGTGTTAATTCGTGGGCAGCTTCTTGAGGACATGGCAGAAAGCACGGGCCTTTTTGATGAGGAAGATGACGAGTAAGGTTGACAATGAGCGGTTGTATCATATAATTATGATGTAGGTGCAATAGGAGATGATGATGCCCCGTAAGACCGTTCGTGTTGTTGATTTGGTTACCTCTGCCAATGACATGCTGAGGAAGAGCACGGGCTCGGCTGAATCTCGCATGTCTGTTTGCATTTTTCTGGAGAACATCCTCCATGAGAATGGTGTGTATGCTGGGTATAATTACCTGACCGCAGATGAGATTCCCGCCGGCCACAACCCGGGTATTTTGGTTGAGAGTGACGGTCATCGTGAATTTGACCGTGCTCTTTGCGATGAGACGCGGCGGTATTATCACATCGACCGGCGGATTGCTGACTGATGAAAACGTTCATCAAACCCGAAATTGGTAGACGAGTTATTGTAACAGGTAAACCGTTCTATCCGCCCAATGTAAAAACGGGGTTTCACAACCTACCCACTATTATATCGGGGACTGTGATCAAAAGCGATCCTCGAGATGACGTTGATAGCTTTCGTTTGGCTACAGGGCTAAGCCATTTTCCTATTTCGGTTGTAAAACTTACCGGAATTTTGGATATGACTTATGATGATGGTGAACAGGCGCCCAAAGAGGAAAAGGCCGTCACCTCTGATTTTATCCATACCATTACCGGAAGTAAAGGTGATGAATATGTGGTAACAAAGAGCGGCGACAACTTTTCCTGCACCTGTAAGGGGTTTGGATTTAATCGTAAATGTAAACATATCAACCAAGTTCGTGAAATGGTTGGAGCATAGGGAGAAATAAAATGGGCTGCTGGAATAACACTTGCGGGTTAAGCAACCTCCCTATTCTTTCGGGTAACGAAGTTTATGTATTTCCTATTCTTCGCGACATGCGGGTCAGCAGCCTTTGCTATTCTACCGCACTCTATCGGCCGTTTCTTGCACCATTTGTGGCAGAATATGATGATTACGGCGGCGGAGAGAATTGCTCAGGAATAATGCTTAATTCAATCATCGAAGTGCTTAAATCTCGGTTGGTTGAAAAACCGCTTGGTAAAAACGAGTATCATGATGTTGCGGTAACTCGTGATGGATTTGATGTAGACAAGTTTTTTGAATCTATCAACAAGCACCGTTTGGAAGTATCTGGATTTTCAAATTCAGAGGTATATTTTTCAATGGTGCAAAAGGATGTAGTTGATCGCCTGTGGAATGAATACTCTTTTAGGATTTTCCACAATTTTGGCGACAGTAAAAATAAAGATTATCGTTATGTAACCGTATCTTTTGCTGATCTATTTTCCATGGTTCCGGATTATCTCGAAGAATGTAATAAGTTTTATGATCCGAAAGATCATCATAATATGTTTCGTTCTTATTTCCGTAGTACAGGAAGCCCACTAAGTGGATTTTTGAATGAAGATTATTATTCTCAGTCGAGTAGGTTTTTTAATCTTATCAATATTTCTGCTCTTGTTGCCGATGTTTATCAAGTTAATAAAGATGATGCTATTGAAATTTGTAGAATCTATTTGATTGGTATTTTGGTTGATGTCATGATGTCCGCTACTCGAAAGATTTGGACTCCTGTTATGCATCAGGGTAGTCAAAACCAAGACTATGATGAATATCGGTTGATGAACAAGATAACTGGTGAAATTATCGCCGCTTGTCTGAAAGAATACGCAGACGAAGATGGCGACGATGAAAAAATCACAGAAAGTTGACAACCCAAGTGGCGCTGTTATAATGGGGTGAACAAAGGAGACCACAATGTATCATCCCATTTGTTTCAGTGAATTCAATCTTAGAATGTCACATATCGGCGCGAAGCCGGTTGAACTTCCCGGAACGGCTGAGATCGTCTTTGAGCTGCCAGTTAAGACTAAGAGTGGTAAGACCTTTCCGGAAGTTATTAGGATCTATTCAACTGTTACTCGTGGCGAAACAGAAGGATACAGCCGAAAGGTTGGAACCGATGCTATTCGTATCGTGGTGGTTCGTGATGACCGAGTGGTTATCAAAACCAAACGAGTAAACCGCAGTTCAAGGCCCGAGGTAGTCCTTGATCGTGTAATTCAGCGCGTCCGTTCCGCATTCAAGTATGTGATTACGCTGGAGAACAGGGGACCGTCTGGTTATCTTTTCACCAAAGGACGGGAAATTGAATAAAGAAGAAATTGAGGCTACCAATAATATAGCACAGAATCAAATAGAAACGATTTCGGAATTATTTAAATTTATTTTTAATAATTCAAAATTACTATATCATAATGGTAGATTGCACCATTCAAATTATAACCACACCAACTATTCTCTAATACCAAATTTTAGATTTACTTATTTGGAATACAGCGGTCATATTGACTTAAATTGCAGTAATTCGCATTCTGCTCCTCGGGGAAAATCAACTAATTTTAATCGTAAGATAGAATTGCCAACCACTTACCATGGTTTTAATTTTAAATTTTATTGGGAATACGAAGGAAATTTACCTTGCTTTCCGACTAAAATTTTTGAAAGTTTGGGAATATATTTTGGGTCTGGATCTGGTAACAAATTAAGTCAAAAATTAAGATACTATAGATCGGAAAAATCTGTTATTTGGTTAGACGATTGGACCAAGCTTGAATGTCCCGCACTTGGTGATCTTGTAAATAAAAGTATAATAGCCAAGCTTTCACATGGGTTGGGGTTAAAAGCACCTATTATTGAGGGAAAAATAGGGCAAAAATATATAAGGGAATGATAAAATGTCATTAAAAGAGTGTTTAGAATATTTAATTATTGAAGCAAATAATTTTAATGCTGGCGCGGCATGGGGTGTTTCTGTTTATGCTATGGTGATTTACGAAACAGTTGCTCGTATTTATGAAAAACGAACCAGCAAGCCTTATCCTGATACTAACAACAGGCCATTTGCTAACAAACCGTTAAATGAGTTTATTGAATTAGCCAAAAAAGAAAATAAAATTTATGAAGAATATTATGCTCAAACTGCCAAAATTATGGACATTATGTTTTTGCTATTGGAAAGATCGGATGCAAAATAGTTTAAAATGAAGTAGACGGTTATATCAAAAAATATTAAAGTACGGTGTTGCATTGCATTAAAATAAATGCTAAAATATACTTAAGATCAATTAAATTTGCAAAACATTCACTAATACTATTAAATAACGAGGATTAAAATGATTATTCGAGATGGTAAAAAATTGAAAGTTGGGTTTACCGCAAGTTCTTTTGATTTGTTACACGCCGGGCATATTTTGATGTTAAAAGAAGCCAAGGGCTATTGTGATTATTTGATGGTTGGTTTACAAGTTGACCCTACTTTGGATCGTCCCGGAAAAAACACACCCGTTCAAAGTATTACAGAACGATATATTCAATTAGCTGCGGTAAAATACGTTGATGAAATTATTGTTTATTCAACCGAAGATGATCTTATTCAAATTTTAAAAGCTTTCCCTATTGATGTTCGAATAATCGGCGAGGATTATCGCGGCAAGCAGTTTACTGGGTATGATCTTGGTCTTCACGATATTATTTATAATTCCCGCAAGCATGATTATAGTTCTACAAATTTACGCAAAAGGTTAGCGGGCGCAGCAATACCAGATAAATAAACATACTCAATTTCTGGAGTATAATAAAATGACTGATATCCCGAAAGGGACAACTGTATCTTTGCGTATCAAAGAAGCAATAGAATACGTTATTACCCATTGTATGCGATTAGATTTAGAAAAGTTTAATTTGTATGATTATGACCGAGAACAACTTTCACTGATTATTAAACTTGCCAATAAAGAATATAATAAAAATTCGGATAAACTTGTAACTAAAATACTTTGGGGAGATTTTTATAATTGGTATGGTGATTACCGTACATAAATTGTAATAAATTGTAATATATCGTAACAAAATGTTAATTAAAATCATTGACTTTGTGTGTTATAATGCTACTCTATAAAAAAGAGGAGTAAATTCATGCGTTGTAGAACTGTTCGAAAACAGATAATGTGTTCCGGAATTGGCCTACATTCTGGGAGAAAAGTTGATTTACTTTTGGATCGTGCAAAACGAGAAATTCCGGTTTTCAATTTAACAAATCAAAACGTAACCAAACTACCATCAAGAAATGTTTTTTGGGATGCTTCAAACAGTTTTGATTATGCTCATTACCACATTAATATAACCCCCGAACGTGTTTCTGACACAATGCTGTCAACCACCGTTACATCACAACAAAAGAATGGCACTGTATTTTCAGTAAGCACTATAGAACATTTGATGGCCGCCCTCTGGGCATTTAAACTGACTGATGTTAATATGTCTGTAACAGACGTTGAAATTCCCATATTTGATGGCAGTAGTAAAAAATGGTGTGAAGAATTAGCCAATACAGGGATGGAATACTTAGAAATAGATGTTCCACCTATCATAATTTATGATAAAATAAGAGTTGAAGATGGCGACAGCTTTTTGGAAGTAACGCCACATGCTGATTTTTGTGTAGATATTACGATAGATTTTCCTTTTAAATCAATAGGTCGTCAACGATATAAATCAATCGTAAACTCTGCTATATTTAAAGATGAATTAAGTTTTTGTAGAACTTTTGTTCATTTAAATGATGTTGTTCAATTGAAAATGATAGGTAAAGCATTGGGAGGAAGTTTGGATAATGCCATTGTAGTAGATGATAACAAAATATTAAATGAACGTGGATTGAGAGTAAAAGATGAATTTGTCAAGCACAAGGTTTTGGATTTAATTGGCGACCTTTGGACATTGGGTAGACCAATACAGGGAAAGATTACCGGGTATAAACCCAGCCATAAAATCAATAATTTATTGGCAAGAAAACTATATACCCGGTATTCTATCGGATCGTAATAGAGATTATGATATGTTTAAACGCATGATTTACAAGATTATCCCCATTTATGCGATCTGAATGAGTTGACACCCCGCTTTTCCGTGCTATGATAAGAGCATGGAACAGGAGAACACGATGAGTACGGAAGTTAAGGTTTGGTCGCCCTTTCAGGAAGCCGTTTTCGAGTTTACTTCTCGCGGCCGCGGTAATGCGGTGGTCGAAGCTGTGGCTGGTTCGGGCAAGACGACCACCATCGTTGAGGCCGTTCGCCGCATGAAGGGCTATGTTTTCCTGGGTGCTTACAACACCAAGATGGGCAAAGAACTGGCCGAGCGCACCGCTGATATGCGGAACGTGACCGCCTCTACCTTCCATTCGATTGGTTTCAAGGCGCTTCGTTTCCACGCCAAGGGCTTCGCTCTTCAGCTGGACGAGAAGAAGGTTATCAAGATCGCCCAGCGCATCGCTGACAATGGTCGTCCGGATCTGGAAGTGCTGGTCAGCCCTGTTGCTCGTATTGTTAGCATGGCCAAGCAGCGTGGTTTTGGCCCCCTGGTTGACATGGCGGATGTGGCCGCTTGGGAAGATATGATCTTCCATTTCTCGTTCGAAGAGGATCTGCCTGAGGAAAT
>Ga0100391_1002007_pt1 | contig 21984 bp, 20 predicted proteins | sample CryGeymeta201515_FD_81541 | JGI IMG/M metagenome (GOLD analysis project Ga0100391, IMG submission 81541) | Groundwater microbial communities from Crystal Geyser aquifers in Utah, USA - Crystal Geyser metaG 2015-15 | ecosystem: Environmental > Aquatic > Deep subsurface > Groundwater | place: USA... | reverse complement strand
GGCCTCATCGAGGACGGGGTCATGAAGGCGAGCGATCCGGAGTTTGCTCACCGCCTCGCCGAGCATCGCGAAACGATCGCCGCCATTACCGGCCGCATTGAGGCCATCGAGAGCCAGCTTGCTCGTGGCAGCCGCAAAATCACTCCCGCCGTGATCGAGAAATTTTCACAGCAAGTCGCTGAGAAGCTTCAGGACGAGGACAGTACGCTGCGCTCGGCATACCTCAGAATGTTCGTTTCCGAGGTGTCGGTAAGCGATCAGGGCATCCGTATTTCCGGATCAAAGTCAGTGCTGGAGCGCGGGCTGGCGAAGGGGCTCCCCCGATTGGAGGGGAGTGTTCCCATCTATGACCAGAAGTGGTGCCGCTTACGTGACTCGAACACGTGACCCCATCATTACGAATGATGTGCTCTACCAACTGAGCTAAAGCGGCATTCCCATCCGGCATGGACCGGAAAAATTATCAGATTGCATTGAGAACCCCTCAGATTCCAACTGGAATCAAAGGATGTTTTCACAATCGCGTTGGGGCCGATTGCAGTAGTTTTCCCTCAGATCAACCTATTTTTGCAGATACACGCTCACCCTCCGCATCCGAAGTGCGCCATCTATCGGGGAGGCAATGGGAATTCGGCGGCTGGCCGCAGAGGCACGTGGCCAAGGGGAAAGTTAGAAACTCAACGAGAGTTGTGCGTCGCGCATCAGCGTTGCCCGATTGATCAGTTCGAAAGCATGAACGCGGTCCCAACCACCAGGAACGATCTCTCGGACCCGCGCCGCACTCAGGAGGCGCGAGGTCCGCGTCGGATCCAGGTCAAGACGCTTCGCTATCTCCGAGGTTGCCGCGACCTCTCCGGCACGTTTGGCGACAAGCTCAAGGGGAAATAGCTTTGGATTGATGCCCGTGCTGGCGATACCCTCCAGCATGCCGGAACTCGTTGCCGAGCAATTCAGCACTTCATAAGCATCGGATTGGCAGATGGTTGATGACAAGCCGCACAAAGAGGGCACCCCCTTGGAAGCCTCTTTTCCGATGAGATATTTCGCGGAACTTTCGTCGATCTGCAGCCGCTTGGCTAACTGATTATCATCTCCCGGCTCGAGTTTTGCTGAAATTCGGCCAAGCGTTACCGCACTCAGCACTTCACCCCAGGGCTTCAGTCTTCCCGAGACCAGTCGCATCAGATCATATAAAGCGACCGTCGCAACGTGAGGTGCGGGCTGCTTCAGAGATGTCTCATCGCAGAAGCCGTCGGCGGCCTGTTTAGAGAAGAAGTAGCCCGATCCCGGCAGGCTGAGCGCGGTGGGGATGAGGTGCCCACGTATTACGCATTGCTCGATGGCATATGTCGGAAGCCCGAAACGCGAGGCAACCGATGATGCGCTCACTCGGGTTTTCCACGCTTCAGCGAATGCCAGCAATTCTCGCACCTCGAAAGCGGGAAGCAATCTATTCCCATGAGCGCGATACCTCCGGGTGATCAGTTGCGCTTCCCACGCGGCGCGAAGCGTGTCGTCTTCCAACCCTGAAATCGCAGAAGCCTCTCTTAGCCCGACGATCCGATCGAGTTCGTCGCCAGCAGTAAAGTGGTTCACTACTTTGAGGTTGGCGTATTCCGCCTCGGCCGCATCGATAGCCGGCTCTGCTCCCAAGGCTGCGTAGGTCTGCATTAGCGGCGGAAGGATCTGGCCTGTGGGTGACGCACTGAACTCGATGTCATCCAGACCAGTCGGCCAGCTTTGGACGACCTTGCAGGCGCGATGCAGGCGGATGAGCTGCCCGTTGTCATCTTCGTTCGGAGCAAGGATCTTCATATGCTTTGCAAGGCTGAGGATCACGTCCAGCAGTGCCTGTGGCTCGGCCCGCCCGAGCGCTGCTGGCAATACCTCAAAGACCGCAGCCCGTTCGTTTCCCGCAGCGCCCACGAGCCGACAGATCACTTCGAGCGCGGGTCGCAGTTCCTCGGATACGTTCGACGTCAATCTGTCGGCCAGCCTTCTCCCGCACTCGTCGCAACGATCGACGGGCGTGAGCGTCCTGACCCACCCCTGCGCCTGCGCAGGCTGCGATCGGCACGCATCGCAGTGCTGCAGCAGCATGTCCCAGGTCACCGGGCAGAAGGGGAGGAACTTCAGCTCCCAAGCAGCGAGATGATATCCACGGTCACGAAGGAATGTTGGCGAATATCTCCTTGCACGGCTTTCGATGCTGCCTGCCGGAACGATCATTCCGAAGTATTCCCGGGCTCCGTTCTCGTTTTCCGGATATTGTCTGGCGGCTACCTCTTCGCGGGTGACGCCCAGCGCCTCCGCGAGTGCGCCGATGTCGATGTCGGGATCCTCGGACACCAGCACCCGATTGCGGTGCTTGAGCCCGACTTCCCGCAGGACCGTCCAGCTGTTCGGCGCGCCGGCGAGTTCACAGGCTCGGGCCATGCCTCCTCGCAGGGACTCTCCGTCTCTGAACGAGAAGGAAACCCGGTCCCGATAGAGCAGCCGACGAGGGGCATCGTCTGTCGAACGTTCCCTACGCAGCAGTTCCTGCGAGATATCAGCGAGAGCGAGCATGCTTCAGGCTGCTTCGAGGAGGAGTCGCTCTAGCGGGTTGGTATCGCACAGCCCGAGCGAAATCGACCAGTCATCGACTGCGACAACGAGATCGTCGACCGAGATGAAATCGCGGTCGTCGTGGATCGAAATGCGCAGTGCCTGTCTCACCACGCTCATGAGCTGGCCGATGATCCCGCCGCATGCCTGCCAGAGAGCCAACGCCAGATCTTCATCGGCGAAGCCGGCCGGTTCGGCGATGATGCCGATCCGGATCATCTCTTCATCGAGGTTGGACAGGAAGCCGATCCACAGGTCCCTGTCTTCGTCCACTGCCCAGTCGAGGGCTCCGAGACGACAAGGTGCCATGGTCCGCATGAGGAACTCTTGGTCCTTGCTGATCATCTCTTCTGCCTTTTCCGTCCCGAGCAGGACGATTCCCACGTGTCCGCCATTAAGCAGCGTCTTGAGCTCCGCCGTAAGGCGCGGGCCATAGGCCGATCCCTTTCCTCCCTCGTGGGCTTCATCGATCATGAGGAGATCTGTGTGGGCATGCCGCATCGCCTCGCAGGCGCGATCGCGGAGGATTTCGAGGTCCTTTGTCGCCGGGAAGCCTTCGCCGAGGATTTTCAGGATCGCGCGATACATGTCGCTCGGCCCGCCACCACTGCCGAAACTCATGAAGACGACCGGCCGAATTCCTTCCTCGGCCCCTTCGTTAGCCACGTCCACGAAGGTTTCAGCCGCGGTGGTCTTTCCCGTGTGTGGCGGGTCGAAGACACAGATCGCTGTCTGCCTGCGTCCTTTCATTGCACGTCCAAGATCCTGAGCCTCTTGAAAGGTCAGCATGGCCTCGAGCTGGCGGGGATAGGGAAGCCGGATCGTGTTGAATGCCGCGATGGCCCGGGTCGCAGCAGTCGAGCGCATGGCCACCTTCTGGTCGCGCAGCGACCGGAAGGCATCCTTGATCGCCGGAGAGATGGTCAACTGATCAGCTTCAGTGGCATCCTTTATGCCGGCCTTTTCGTTCTTCTTGGTCATCACTTCTCCTTCCATGTGAGGCCTCTTCCCGAGGATCGACGCGGAGGCGCCTCTCGCCGCGTTCTCGAGTTCGCTTGGGCGTCTTCAATGCGCGAGCGGGCTGGCAAACCCCTCGTCTTCGCGCGCTGCATCTGAGCCCACGTCTTGGGCGTCTGCTTCGTCGTTTTCCTGGACCGCGGGGTCAGGTCTCCCGCGTCCTTGCGCCGACTGCCCGCAAGGGCATTGTTGATGACGCTCGCGTCCGGCTCGAACGGATGAATGTCCTGGGAGTCGGTATCGGTCCGGGTCGCGACAGCGGGGGTGTCCACGACTTCCTCGGGCGTGATCTCGACGTAGCGCCTCAATGACGCCGCCGTCGACTTATCCGCCAAGGCTCGGCCGAGGAGCTTGCGGTTTTTCGCGGAGGCCTTCTCGGTCACGTTGGAGATCATGTCGAACAGCTTGGCGCGGAACACGGCCTGCTCCTCCCTGGAGCAGAATTCGTCGGCCTCGATGTTCGCCAGCTCCATGCACTTCTCGTGCAACCAGACGGGAACGCCTTCCATGTCGGGGTTGTCGCACTTGAGCGTCACCCACCGCTTGTGTTCCCCGAATGGGATCCAGAGATGGACTACCCCGAGGTTATCCGGATCGTATTTCAGCTTACCACGGGCGGTGACCTTGCGGTGCGGATCCTGGTTCCTGCGGGGCTGCTTCGGTGTGACGTCTCCTTCGGGAATGTTGCCGCGCTCGAAGAGCCCGACGATCTCACCCATCTCTTGGCAAGAATACCGGTTGTGCATGAAGACGACCCCGGTCGCGTAAACGGCGGCGTCGAACTTCACGCACCCCATGGCGCGATCGAACTCGTCGAGATCCGTGATGGCAATGGGCATGCGAGTAGCGGTGGCCTTGCGCCATCTCAGGAGAGGTTGCTGACTCATCAGCCCTTCCTCGTGATGTTGTAGGTGAAGCAGGCCCGGTCGAGCAGTTCGCGCGCCTGCGAGATCGTGCACAGGACCTGCTTGTCCGGGTCGAATCCGAACTTGCGCATCAGCTCGATGTCGTAATTGTGGCTCGCCAACTTCTTGAACAGCATCTGGAGCATTGTTCCGATGGTTCTTTCGATGAGCGCCTTGTGTGTGGGATGCTCTTTCCCAGTGAAGTTGACTTGGATGTAGGCTTCCGCGCAGGCGTCCTCGAAATGGCGGGAGTGCGCGCCTGCGGAGTTGTCGACCTTGATGCGGTCGGGCCGGAGCCTGACGAAAGGCAGGTCCGGGAATTTCTCGAGCAGGTCAGCGGGAACTTCCTTGATCGAGTTCGCGTGCCTGACGGTGCGGAGCAGAGATGCGCTTGAGGCGGCTTCGGCGCACAGATCCCATCCGACCAATGCCGTCGTGCTGCATTCGGCCATCAGGGTCATCGTGGCCGAACCCATACCGATACCGGTGTCGTCATCGACGAGGAAGACATAAGGAACTGGCGTTTCGTCGGCTTCACATAGCGAACCGAAGGACGGGCGCTCGCTGAAACCACCGCCACCGTAGCGGGCGCGCTTTCCCCTCTCGGTAGTCGCGAGACCGAAGAGCTTCGGGGTGCGCATATCGCGGACCCGGCGCCAGAATGTGGTGTAGTGAACGGCCTTATAGGGTGTCGACGGCCGTGGATATTCTGCGGCTTTGTCGCCGACGCTCCAGGCTCCGTCCTCGCCTTCGATGAGCATGGGACGGTCGAGTGGTTTGCCGTTGTTGACCTTCCACAGGTCTGCAACGTAGCAATCGTAGAAGCTCTGGATTTGATCCTGATCGTTCGCGAGACATGCGGACATGATGTGATAGAGGATCAGCTCGACCGGGTGTCTGCTGATGATCGAGCGCAGATAGCGACCGGCCATCGACACGCCATCGCGGACCTTACGCCTGCCCGGTTCTCCGCGTTCCCGCAGCCATTCGCGAACCGTGGTGGGATGCGGAACCCATTCTGTAGGATTCAGCGCAGCGATGTCCGGCTGGGAGACGGCGCGGCGAATGACCGGCAACATGGCATCGTCCGATAGAGAAGCGCAGTGCTCGTCACAAAACAGGGCGATCTTGACTCGCAGGAGTGATTTTTCGTCCATCTCTCGACACTGTTCGGCATCGAGTTCCATGTTGCGTGCCAGTCGGCGGCTTGCATTGTTCGATGGTTTCGACCGGAAGATGATGCGATCCTTCGCGAAGATGGCGTTCATTTCAGCCGTGGTCGGCTTGCGAGGGTGACCGTCATCGCTATCGACCATGAAGTCGGGATAGGAGGCTGAGTAGGGTGCGCGATATGTCACCGCACAGTCGGGATCGACGCGCTCGAAGATGTAATCGCGTCCGAGTATCTCGACGAGATCCCCTTTTTCCTGATGGTAGGCGAGGGGTATCGTCACGCTGCGATCTCCTCAAATCCTGGCAGCGCTCGCGGTGCGGCGATCGAAGTGGGGCGGAGAATGGTCCGGTCATCGAACGGCGCATCGAAGTCGACGATGAACAACCCACCGGCAATAAGGCGCTCGACGACCGCGTTACCGTGCTTGCGGTCATGCGGAGCGACGAGGCTAACTAGGTCGCCCCATCTCATCTGCTGCATTTTCGCTCGGACTGCCTGTGCGCGCGAACTCTCATCGTGGGTCAGCGCCATCGCGCGACGTCCGAAGATGTTGGCGACGTTGTGTTCACGCCATCTCGAACCGCGAATATCCTCGAGGTAGCGAATGGAAAACTCCCAGCCACACCGGCGGACGAATTCCCGAACTCTCGCCAGGCTGACTTTGTCGTCGGTGCTGAGATCGTCCAGAGTGCGTTTGACCTCGACGATCTCGATCCGACCATCGCGGTAGAGGATCGCGAGATCGGGACGATAGGTGAAACGCGGCCCGCCGAATGCGATGTCGAATTTGTAGGGATGGCATTTGAACTGCACGATGTTGCCATCGACTTCGCACTGCATGGCGAGGAGCTCCTCTCCCCTTCCCTCGCCGACTTCCGTCATTCCGGTCTTCACCGACGGCATGCGGAAACGCAGATGAAGGCCTCCGCGCGTCACCACTGGTCTCTCCGCTCCGCCGTGGCGGAACACCACGATGTGGCCGAGCGGAGGATTATCGGACTCGCCATTGCCGGTCCGAACAAGCCGGCGTCCGTCCGCTGGCTGGGCTTCATCCCGAAGATCGGGGATGGCCTGAGATCTTTGCGGATGGCTGATGGTCACGACACGGACCTCCCGCTGACCGGGGTCCAACGCCAAGGGGAGGTGCGCCGCGAACGCATCGCCGAGATGCTCGCGTGTCGGTTCCATCGCGGAATCGGCGGAATGAAGCTGGCTGAACCAACTCGCGTAGCGGTGAGATCCGCCCGAACGTAGTTCGTGTGCCCATCTACCGCATTTTTCCGCTCGGCAGATTCGCGATCATGATCGCGCTCTGAATGCTCGCTATCAGCGAACGGGCATTCACCCTTCGGCTTTCTCTTATTCGCCAGTGGATCGATCTCAATGCTCATACGCACATCTCCCTTAGTGCGTTGGCATTTAGAAAGTGCGTTTCAGGAAAGCAAGGAGATTCGCATTGGCATGTAGAATTTTTGTGTTAACTCGGTAGGTATGGATGAGAAATTGACGTCGGCATCGTCGTTCCCCCGCCACTGGCATATGGTGGCAAGCGAGACATGAAAGGCGGCACATCGGTGTCGCTGCCCAGCTCGCTCCCGGCCACTGATGAAGAGGAGTGGAAGCTACTATCGCCTTCCCGGCGAGATCTGGCGCGACGTCGGATCGATGCGATAGAAGGGTGGCGCGACGGTGAACTCGACATTGAAGAGGCATGCCGAACTGCGAACGTGAGCATCAGTCGCTTTTACAGGCTTGCGGCTGCCTGGCGCGACCACCCATCGCTTGGATCTCTCGCGGTGCGCCGAGGGGCAGGCGCGTCCGCTCGGGCTCGACCGTCCAAAGGGGAGGTCGTGAACGCTCTTCAAGCCGTTGTTGGTAAGGTCGTTCGCGCCCACGCCGATGCGTCTGTCGCCCAGTTGACCCGCCACATGGTCGAAGCAGCTGGAGTTGATCCAACCTCCGCGCCGAGCCCAATGGTTTTGCGCCGTATCGTCGAGACAGAGATTCGGCGGGTCAAGGCTACGGGCGAAGCAGGTCACGCTCTGCGCTTCGATTGTTCGGCTATCAGCGCCCCGCAGGGGGATGGCCGGCCTTGGATCTTGTTCGTCGTTCTCGACGTGGGCACGCGGATGATACTCGGCTGGCATGTCGCGGAGAGCGCCGTAGCGCTCCCAGGCTATCAGCGAGCGGCTCGCGATGCCCTGGCGAAACTTGACGATCTGTCTCCTCCGACCTGGGCAACGCGACTGACTGAGGTGGAAATCAAGTCCGGGCTCGACAAGGAAGCGACTGCCAAGCTTGTCGAGCGCCTTGACGCAGCCATTCCCGGCAATGTCCAACACGCAGACAGCGACGCTCGCTTCGGTCGATATTTTAAGAAGCTGGTGGGCGGCAAGCTTGGTCTCCTGACCCTGACACCGGCAAGGACGTTGCGCGGAGATGCCCTGCCTCCGAACGGGGACATGACCCCATGGTCGCGTTCGGACCTTGAGGCCCATTTCGCCATCAAGGCAGCGGAGTATAATGATGAGGTCATGCGAGAGAAGCAGGCTTTAACTTCCGACGCCCTGAGCGAGATCCCTGCGGATGTGCTCGAACTACTTCAGATAGTTGCCGAGCTACAATGAATCGCACCTGACACCGAACGGCCTTCGCTTGGGACTCAGCCAACGGCAATGTCGAAGGAAACCTGGTTGAATCCGCAACGACGGTTGTGATCGCTGACGGCCTGGTCAATCGTCGCCATTGCGAAATCTTCACTGATCGCCTCATCCTGCCGGGAGAGGTTGGCCGCGGAGGTCTTCAACGCCTTCTGGATCTGGAACACGATACGAATACCCGACAGCGCGCCTCCGAAGGTCTGCGACATGATCCGCTGGAGCGACCGCGGGTGGCTCTTCAAGTCATCGAGGCCATATACGCCCAGTGACGGGCGTGCCTCGTTTAGGTCATTCGGACTTAAAAGCAGTGGCCGGGCCATCGCCTTCGTCGAACGCTTACGAAGCAGATCATCGACCAGGTCCCTGACAGAGGCCGGCCTTGCCGGGTCGAAGGAAACACGATGGGCGAGGATGCACTTTTCCGGCAACGCTACAGCCACAAGGACGAGTGGAAAGGCATCGGGATGCGCCTTCACCACCAACCGCGGCCACATTCGGCCAACCAGGATGCGCGGAGCGCCCTCCGCATTCGTTGCCTGGGCTTGTCGCTGGCGTATCCAATTGTAGATCGTTGGGCGGGACGGCGGCTTGGCTCCGATTTCGACGCAGCGCTGTTCGACGATCGGCGCCACTTTCGTCAGTTGCGCACGAGCGCCGCTTGTCTCGATGACTTCGGTCGCGATCGCCTTGGCACGTGGGTCGATGCCGTAGTTGCGCGTCGCTCTTCCCCGCTTGGTCACTACGAGCATCTTCGCATTCCGGTGTTCGCACCATGCTTTGACCAGCCGCTGAAACTGGTAACGCGTTATCCCGATCGAGCGAGCGAGGCGAATGGCATCCTCGCCGGTTGGAGACGGCAAGCTCAGATACTTGTCTATGGCGGCTAACCTACGCTTGGCCTCAGGCACGCGCGTCGGCTCGATACCGGCAAAATCCGGTTCAGGCATTTTTCCACTCCTAACTATTACAACTGCAAACTTTGGCTCATTCCACTCCCCTCCACCCCAAGAGGGTTGTCGGGCGTCTGCGACCGCGCGCGTTCACCGCGCCTCGATGCGACGGCCATTGAATGGATCGGAAGGTCCGGTAAGAAGTTCGAATGTCGGCACTTCTTCTTCTCGCAGCCGCAGTCGTGCCGGCCGGCGAGGCTTTCACCTGCACCCCCGAAGCCGTGTGGGACGGCGATGGGCCGGTATGGTGCAAGGAAGGTCCTCGTATCCGGCTCGCCGGCATTGCAACGCGCGAGCTCGACGGCTCCTGTTCCGATGGTCACCCCTGCCCCGCCGCCGATGCAATTGTGGCGCGCGACGCATTGGTCGACTTGATCGGCCGCCCCACCGGCACCGGGCGCCACGGTCATGTCCTTGTAGCGGGTCCTCCGATGCGATGTGTTTCGACCGGTTCTGCAGGAGGTGACCGGACAGGCGCGTGGTGCACCTCGCCGAAGTCCGGTGATTTATCTTGCGCTATGGTTCGCGGAGGTTGGGCCGCTCGGTGGGACCGGTATTGGGGGAGGCACGAATGTCGCTAAGGGAATGGAGCGATCGGAAGAGCGAAAAGCGCGGTTGGTTGATCCGGCTGGAGTTTGGGCTGGTCGCAACGCTTATGTTCGGATCGCTGGTGATCGCAGTTGCTTCGCTTGTGTGGGCGGCCGCCGCTTCGGCCCATCCCGGAGGTCTCGCGGCCGACGGATGTCACAATGATCGCAAGAACGGTGGTCGTCATTGCCACCGCGCTCAGGCCTCGCAAGCACGGGAGCGTCCGCCAGCAAGCGGGGCTGTATACTATGCGAATTGCGCCGCGGCGCGTGCTGCGGGGGCAGCACCCGTCAGGAGAGGCGACCCGGGATATGCCAGGCACCTTGATCGCGATGGCGATGGTGTCGGCTGTGAGTAGTTTTCGCACGCGAGCGGGATGGTCGACGTGAAAGGTCTTTGGCGCAGGCTCGCCGAACTCGCATCTGCTCCGACAGCGGAAACCCCGCGGGCCCCTCCCTCGCAACCCAAGGACCCTACGCGCTGCGCGCTTGACTTCTTCTCCGATCGGTTTCTCACCATACGAGATCTTGGCTTTTTCGGGCAGTTTTCCCGCTCGCCGAATGGCCGTTATGTCGTTGGCTGGTCGGATCGCAGTCCGGATGGCAGTAGGGGCGGCCACCGGTATGACGGACAGGGGCGATGGATCCTGCTCGAGGGCGATCGTCTGATTGCACAAGGCAACCTTCAGCGTCCCCAGGACGGGAAGGTCGCCGACGACGGCACGGTATTGATAAGCGACTGGTTGTTCGGGGATGGGCTCGACGGAGTGCTCGCTGGCTTCTCCAGCGAGGGACGGCAGCTTCTACACCACGCCCTAGCGGCCAACATTGGCGATCACGCACTCTCGCCTGACGGAAGGATGGCGATCTGCCGGACGCTCAATTCTCCGGGGAGCAGTGATAGCTGCAAGCTGATCCTATTCGATGTGCATGCGGGACGGGAACTCGCCCGATGGGATCCGGAACCCGTATCCGTAGCCGGCTATGAATTCGATACCGATGCTGACCTGGTTCACGTCGTCACGGAGGAAGGGGATCGCGCGGCTTATGACTTCTCCGGTCGATTGGTGAATGCCACCGAGTGGCAGCGTTCTCGGATTGGGCGCGGTGACCTCAACGTGATCAAGTCGGCCATCGAGCAGGCCGGGTCAGATGCTGCGTCCGGAGACATCGCGGCGATTCTGCAGGGCCTCGCCGTGGCGTGCAGCACCGACGCTGATTGGCTTCGTGCAAGAGCCTTTAGAGCAAAGGGCGAACTACTCGAGAAACTGGATCGCGATGCCGAAGCGCTGGAAGCGTATGACAGCGCGCTGTTGCTAGACCCTCAGGTCGGCGTTTTCAGGCGTTCGGAAAAGTTGCGGCGCGCAGTTGGGGGGACGTCGAAGACGAAGCCACCGCCCAAGGGACGTCTGGAGAAGCAGGCTGACCGGTTCGGCATGAAGCATGAGGTCATCGAACTTGAAAAGGGCGAGAACAAGCTATGGAGGAGTGCCGCCTTCCGCGAATGGACGTCGATCGAGAATGCCGCGCTAGAGCACTACCTCGATGGAGGGTGGAGCGGGGCTGCAGCCGAAGGCGGCTTGATCCTCACGGTGATCAAGGCCGCGTCCTTCGCAAAGCTGGCGGAGCGTAACGCCGACACCTACATCGAAGCACTGTATGCGCAGAACGTCGCGTTCGTTGAGGATCGATATGCCATCGGCGATCTGCTGGCGAGCGTCAGGCGAGCGGACATCGGGCAGCTGCGAAGGAACTGGGCTCTGATATCCAAGCGTTCAGGGGAAACCCCTGCATTCTATCCAGGCGTCTGGTGGGATGGCGTGGAAGGCCTCTTCAAGGCGCTCGGCAACGAACGCCTCGCCGCCATTGCGGATCGTTTTTCTTCTGCGCCCTACGACCTGAGGGCGGGCTGGCCGGATCTCACGCTCTGGCGCGGCGACGAGGTTCGGTTTGTGGAGATCAAGGGACCCTCGGACTCGATCCATGCAAGCCAGGCGCGACTAGTCCGCGATTTGCTCAATCCGTTAGCGCATCACGTGACGCTAGCAGAAATCATACAGGCAACGTGACGTTGGAGATGCGTGATTGTGAGAAAATACACACTCACTTCTTGTTCTTCCTCTAGGGAAACACCTCATGTTTACGGTCGAGCCAGACAAGATAGAACACCGATTCCTCGATCACGCCATGCATTCGTGCAGTGTTGCTTCGATCAACTCGGATCTCATGCATTCGGTAGTCCTTCCCGATCGTGTCGGGTCTCGTAAAACGCTTCGCCGGCCGCACTTCGCCTCGATGCGGAGAGCAGAGGCTGGAATTTCGTAGTGTCGTGACATCCATCGTTCGCAGTTTCTCGACGACACCGACGAAGCTCTTGAGATCAGCCTTGTTCCAGCTCGAAAGGCATTCCGTCTCTGCCCTGTAATGGGCGAAACTCACCGTTACGCCTTCATGATCTTCTAATGACCCCAAGGACGGGCGGGGATCTTGCCGGTCGGTGCGCATACGGCCCTTCTCGGAGTTATGCGGCATCCTCGATCTTCTCCCTGTAGAAGCTCTTCATGGCGGTCTTGGGGATGACCCTGTCGCTGGGTGCCAGAGGTGCGAGGCCCTTTCGAGCGGTGTGCCAGGGGCCGCCGGGCTCCTTGGCGAGTTCGTCCAGCTTGAACGGCATGTAGCAGCCATAATCCCTCTGGATGCATTCTAACATCTCGAGTTTGCTACCCTTGATCGTGCGGCTGTTCTCGATGTCCGGTAGGCTCGCGACATCCATGCGCTCGAAGCGCTCGTAGATCGCGGGAATTATGGGACCTGTGCCCCAGGCTTCGAATTCCTCTTCGAACATTTCGTGTCCGGTGTTCGCCAGATACCAGGCCTGTGCGAAATAAAGGAGCCGGTGGACAACGTCGGTGGTGATGACTTCACCCATCCTTCGGTCGATCCGATTGATAAACCAATCTGCGACATCGTGGGCATCGATCTTACGGGCCATATCTTCCATCTCTTTGTTTTCCTTTCCAAGATGAACTTCAATCCCGAAATTTCCGTAAAAACAGTCCTCGGTTTATCGATGGCTAGATCCCGGTGTCGCCCAATCGAAAAATGACGAAAGCGCCTGAAGGCTGACCGCCCAGCACGCCGAGCGTGTAGAAGGTGCTACGATTTCCCAAGACAAGCCCGGTGTCCCCCGTCGAGGGAAGCGAACTGCTATCCGCGTCTTGCGGTCACGGCTCGCAGACATCTGGCTGTGTGCTAGATGGCGCGAATGGCGGTTTATTTCATCCTGGAAGAGAACGACGCTGATTGGCGAATGAAGATCGGGCGATCACGCAACCCGCAGGGTCGCGGTCGCGCCTTGCAAACCGGAAACTCGCGACCGCTTAAATTGGTCGGTTGGATTGACGACGGATCCGACGCTGTGACGGAGGCTCGTCTACATGCCAAGTATTCGTGGGCCAATGTGAATAGAGGTAGCGAGGTCGCGGCGCGGGAATGGTTCTACCTGCAACCGGCCGATATTCTTGCCGATCTCGCACACGCGGGTCTTTTCGGTTTCGTTGCCAAGAACGCGGACGCGTTCGAGATTGTGGGCTACGACCGCGATGCGGTTCCGGAGTATGTCGGTGTCTGGGACTGGGCAGACTTGGAGATCGACGAATGCTGCCCGTTCTGCGGTTGCTTTTGCGGGATGCATTTCCAGGACGCATCCTGGATGTATCACTGCCTGAATTGTGACGCATTGACCGATTTCGAGGGAGGCGGAAACCTTCCCTGACGTGTGAAACGCCGAAGGCGGGACGACGGCGACGTGAGCAGCTGACTGAGTTCGGCGGCCCTGCGAACTTCTCATCTGTCCCGGGCGCTTGGCTGTCACAGTCCGATTAGGATCGTTCTTCCGACGCTAGCGCGCGGCGTTGCGGGCGACGCCCCTCCCGCGCCAATAGTCGATTAAGTTTGGCTACGTCGCGCTCGATCCGACGCGTGAGACGCATGAGCTCATCGGCGCGCTGCACCGGAGGCGAAGGATTCTGGTTCAGCCATGCATCCATAGCGTCATGCATGCCATTCGTAAGAGCTGCGGTTCCTCGCACGATCTTGCTGTAATGCGGCTGCGTTATTCCGAGCTGCTCCGCGACCGCGTGCTGGGTAAATCGACGCGCCAGGCGGGCGCGCTCCATCTTTTCCAGAAGACTTCTTGCTGCCGAATCGGAATGCATATAGTATGCATATATGCATTCTTTATCCCTCTCAACCGACCAGATCGTCTACGCGTTGAAAGAAGAGGCATTCCTCGAATTGCGCTTGCCTCCCGCGTCCACTGGGGTCGGCATTTCGGACTTGCGATGGGGAATGCATGACCATCCCAAGACGCCGGCCTACTGGGCGGCTCAATCCTGGATGTGGGGGCTGGAGGCACCAAGGCATTACAAGCTCGGTAAGTCCTTGGAGGACGAATTGGTCGCTTGCCTTCTGGGGGGCTACGGCATCCCCGCCGAAGTCGGTATCGCCGCTTACGAGCGCATTAGATCCGAATGCGATGGACGTTACGAGGCCCTGGCGGATGAGGGCTTTGTGCTGGATCTGCTGAGCAGACCGCTCGAGGTCAGGGGGCGGAAGGTGCGTTACAGGTTCGCGCGGCAGAAGGCGCACTTCCTAGCATCTTCGTTTCAGGCTCTGCCGGAGATCGACCAGGGTCTTCCCGATCGTGCTCTGCGCGACGGGATCATGACCCTCAAGGGAATTGGCCCGAAGACGGCGTCGTGGGTCGTGCGCAACTGGCGGGACAGCGACCGGGTCGCCATCCTCGATATCCATATCGTTCGCGCCTGCGAACATATGGGCCTCTTCGAGCCCGGCTGGAGGGTGGAGCGCCACTATCTAGCCATGGAGGAAGCATTCCTCGCCTTTGCAGAGGTGATCGGAGCGCGCCCCTCGCTGCTCGATTCGGTCATGTGGAACGTCATGCGTGAACTGGCCAGGCAGCCAGTCATCGATCGCAGGCTGGAACCGACAGCCGATCTTCCTCTCTTTGCTTCGGTCAACTGAGTATTCCGCTGAAATGAACATGTTCGCGGTTGACGCGCGTGCGCACCGGACATCATTCTTCCTTTCAAGGGAGAAGTATAATGTCTGGAAGAGGGCCGGATTCGGGAACGGATCACAATCGCAATTCGATCGGCAGCGGTGGCTCACCTGGTAGCGGATCCGGAGCGGGTGGGGGCTCCGATGCTGACGACTGTATCTTCGTCCAGACCGCGCCCCTCTCCAGTCCGGTCCCAGCCGTCGTTTCGGGCTTGAAGGTCGGCGATGTGCTTGAGGTGGATCTTCAGAATACTCCCTCCGGTAATCGCTTGGTGGTCAACACCGCGGGCGGACAAGCTGCAGGTTCGCTCACACACCCCGGTCACTTGAAGATCATCCAGTGCATTGGCGCCGGACACATCTACAAGGCGACGGTCGTCCAGAAGACGGGCGCCCTCATTGCCCTGAGGATTGAACCGAAATGACCGCTGTCGTCGGCGGTGTTTACGCCGAGGAATGCCTCGAACCGTTCTGGAACGATGTATACGGGTCGGGCGGCCGCGCGGCAGCCGCGCTTTCGGGCTGGTGCGATGATCTGAAGCTCGTCACCTATCGGTCATCGGCGTTGGCAGATGGGCTGGAAAACCTGTCGGCCATCTATGGTTTCCCGATCGAAGGCCCCGAGGTCCGGGATGCGGTAAGTTTTCGCTATATCCATTCTCTCGATGAGCCCAGGATCGCACCGCGGCCCGATTCCATTAGCGTCCACCCATTGATCGAAGTCAGCGGAGACGTCGTTCTACGGTTCGGAATGCTCGAAGGGGATGCGAGGGTGGAAGCCCGCCGGGCAGTATACGACCCGCAATCGGCCTTCGATCCCCGGCCGTTCCATGAGAATGGATCCACGGCAGACGAGCTCGCCCTCATCCTCAACGCTTTCGAGGCAAGGCGGCTGACGAACGAGACCGAGCCTGAACGCATGGTCGAAGCTTTGATCGAGAAGCAGGACGCCAGCGTCGTGGTCCTCAAGCTTGGCGGTCATGGAGCGATAGTCGCTACCGGAACTTTGCGAACCCGGGTTCCTGCCTACCGCAGCGACACCGTCTGGAAGCTGGGCACCGGAGATGTCTTCTCGGCTGCTTTCACCAAGTTCTGGGCATGCGATGGGCTGGAACCCGCGGAAGCTGCCGATCTCGCTTCGAGGTCGGTATCCGTATATGCATCGACCCGCTCACTGCCGATCCCGGCGAAGAAGGAACTCGCGGCGCTGAACCTCTTTCCCGTCACGCCTTCGAGCGGACGTGTTTACGTCGCAGCACCGTTCTTCACTCTGGCTGACCTCTGGCTGGTCGAGGAGATCAGGCAGCGTCTGCTCGACATGGGCGTCGGTGTATTCTCGCCGTTGCACGATGTTGGCTTGGGAACGGCGCAGGAGGTCGCGCTGCGAGACCTCGAGGGACTAGACCAAGCCGATGTCGTGTTGGCGGTCCTCAGCGGTTCTGATCCAGGGACGATATTCGAGGTTGGATATGCGGTGGCGAAAGGCAAGCCCGTCATCTGCCTAGCCCAGAACATGCGCGACGAGGATGCCAAGATGCCAGAGGGCAGCGGCTGCCTGATCGTTTCGGATCTCGTGACCGCCATCTACCATTCGATCTGGGCGCTGGCATGAAGGGACTGCTTCTGTCGGGTGGGATGGATTCGATTGCGCTTGCTTGGTGGTTGAGGCCCGAGCAAGCCATCACCGTCGATTACGGACAGCTTGCAGCGGTCGCCGAAGCGCGAACGTCGCGTCAGGTATGCGAGGAACTGGGCATCGGGCATACGGTCATCGAAGCGAGATGTCCCGCGCTTGGCTCGGGCGACATGGCGGGCGACGCGCCGCACCAACTGGCGCCGGTTCCCGAATGGTGGCCATTCCGAAATCAGCTGCTGGCAACATTGGCCGGCATGAAAGCCGTTCAATTGGGCGTAACGGAGCTGATATTCGGAGCAGTTCGAGGCGACGGTTCGCATGCCGATGGCCTTCCCCGGTTCTTCGAAGACCTAAACCGGTTGATGTCCGGGCAAGAAGGAGGACTGAACGTGACAGCGCCTGCGATCGGGATGTCCACTGAAGATCTGATCGTGAAGTCGAAGGTTCCGCGATCCGTCCTTGCATGGGCGCATTCCTGTCACAGGGGCGATCTGGCCTGCGGCAACTGCAGGGGCTGCTACAAGAATGCGGAAGTGATCGCGAACGTATATGGGGATCTTTGACGAGCCTCGACCGGTCGCGGGCGTAGAAGTTCCGACGAGATCCTGGCCGGCGTTCGAGCGCGTCATCCCCCTGACCCGGCGGATCCTGACCGGTTCTGACGGTTTCTTCGAGGTATTGGCTCGGCGCCGCTCCGCGCTGGGAGGTTCTGTCAGCGAGCGCGAACTGTCCTCCGTTCTATGGCACGCACTGCTTCTTCGAGAACGGAACCATAATTCGAGGTTCGGCGAGTGGGAGAGCCGCGCGGCCCCGTCCGCAGGGGGTCTCCACTCGCTCGGCATCGCCTGTCTTCCCGTCGACGGCTCGCCTTGGTGCGGATTATACGATCCCGAAGCACACGAACTTCGGAGCTCCTCCTCTTTCGAAGGGGCCGTGTCACTCAATCGGAACGAGATAGACGAGATTTTGAGTGCAAAGCATGGAATCACCCTTCAATTGATCGGTGATCGTCGACGCTACGAAGCGTGTTACCAACATTGGGAATCGTTGTTCTGGCGGGACGCAGGGGCACTTCTCGGAATCATCACGATGATCGCAACCGCGCTGGGTCTCGAAGCGTCGCCGGTTGGGCGGAACGGAAGCGACATCGTCGCAGCGGCTGGTTTTCCCACCGAATATCTGGCGGGCGGTGCAATCCACATCGGCTCTGCCGGGACAACCGACGAGACTGGCAAGGGGCATTAGGAAGCGGGATATCCGCGTAATGGCGAGCCGGTTTCACCGTCAGCGTCGAGAAGCGACGAAGGGCGAGAGATCCGCGACCGATGTGATGACGTCGAAGGCCTGCCGCAAGGCGGCATTGAATTGCATCGGGACCAGCGACGACGTGACGAGCGCGGATACCAGAGAGATTTCCCCGGCCTCCAGGCCGGTGACTTTCGCTAGGTCATCGAGATGATCCCTCAACACCGCAATGCGGTCCGTATGCTTGACCGTCGGTCCTCTTTTTGCATCCTCCGCCGACCTCGGTGAATATTCCGAGAGGCGCTCGGCGATTTCGCCGACCGTCCGGTCGGCGCGGAGGCGTTTGCATTCTATGGCGAAGACGCGGCCGTCAGCGGGTCGCCAGGCCAGCACATCGATGTCACCGTTTCGCTTCGTGCCTCCCAGCCGCGTCATATCGACCTCGGCGATTGCCTCCAGTCCCATTGCTTCAAGGTCGTCTCTGACCTTCTGATTGAACGCGTGCCCCCTCTCGTCAATGACAGCGCCTATCCAGCTCCGCATCTCATCACTGCGATAGAAATCGACGGGCAGTCCGCCCGAATGCGAACGCAGAGCGTAGGTCAGGGCATGGTCTAGGAGGATTGGGGACAGCACAAGTTCGGGATCGTCTCTACCGTCGAGATTTATGACCGGCCGCGCCAGAAGGCTAAGGCGGCGCGCATGACGCCACGGCCACCAGTCCCTGGCGCTCGCGCCCTCGGGCTTCTTCTCGTCCCACTTGGGCCGAGGTCGCAGCGACCATGCGTCGAGAAGAGCCTCAATTCCATCTCGATCGATTTCGAGCCTGTCCTTGGCTAGCTGGATCAGTTCGGACCGACGCATCCGCGCGATATCTTCGCCTCGTTCGAGTGCGATCAGACCGACGAATGACACCATGTCGGCCATGCCCAAGGGATCGACGCCGTATTCGGCCAGGAACGCTGCATCGAATGCCGCGTCCCTCTTTTCCTCATACTCTTCCCGCTCCAATGGTTCTGCACGTCGATAGATATCAGCGTAATCGCCAGCAGCGGCCTCGAATTGCTCCTGGGAGGATGCTCGCAGGTAAGGGGTATGAACTTGTTCGGCGAAATCGTTTTCGAAGCGGAGGGTGCCATTCGGCATCACCGCGAGTTCGGAAGCGAAGCCATGGTGGATCTCGTCACTTCGGGAGGCGATCGCATTCATCAAGGAGATTTCCGCCATCATCTGATCAAAGTCGTAGACCGAGCACTCGCGCCCATGCTCCGTAGGCGAAGTGCACAACGCCATTTCAGCCAGGACCCGTGAGCACAGTCCGGCTTCGGCTCGCTCGCTTTCAAGGTTGATGGCGACCCGGACACCCTCTTCGGGGGGATGGAGCGAGAGAACCGCCGCAGCCGTCGTTCGCCATCGGTTCCTGTCCTTGTCCACCGCATGATGATTGCGAAGCGCCATCTCGATAACGTTGGCCCTGTCCAGGTCTTCAAGCCTCGTTCGGATACTGGCCCATAGATCGTCCACCAAACCCGCGAGGAACTTGGTTGCTTCGAGGTCGCGAACTACATCCGTTTCGTCGTCGGCACCGACGCTGGCCAGTCCGACTTCGGCCCACGCCCGGACCTCCGGTTGCACCTTCCGAAGCGGATGATGGACGGCACTCGCGATCACCATCTGCGTGGTCGTCGCAGCGTTGAACACGTGAAGATGACGCGCTGCGTCATCCTTGACTATCTCGCGTTCCACCGCATCAGCGCACGCAGCCGGGTCTTGATTTGCAAGGCCTGCGGCACCCGAGGCGATCGTCCGCACCATCCATCGATCACCCTGATTACCGGGTTGGCCGAAAGAACGAAGATAGGGTTCAGCACAGGAGATCCGGATCGTCCCGCCGCCAAGGGAAACATTGGGCGGCTCGATTATTCCTTCCTCTGCCAGCAGTTCCTGCTCATCAATCCGTCCGAATGTCAGGACTACCTCGACATGTTCCGGCAATTCTTCACCCAGATGGATTTCGAGTTCCGGGGCAAGCGGGATGAGCCAGTTCTGTGCCATGTCCCATACTCGAAAGGGAAGCGATCCGGCAGTGATTGGGTCAATGGCCTCTACCGTCAGCCACCAAGTTGTCCTGCTGCCCTCTATTGCGACTGCAGGGTGGCCATGACGCAGATCGTCAACGCTCACGAACGCGCTTTCGGTGCTGGCCGCCTCGAACAAGGGCAACGCGGAAGGGCGCTGCACCTCTGCCCGATAGCCTCTCGAAGGACGTGCGACGCTGTGCTTGTCGAGCGCCTGCCGAATCCGGATGCGCAGCTTGCTGAGATGATCGGTTCCCATCTGGATCATGGATGGTGCCGAGTGATCGACCTGCTCGGGCAGAAGCGTGAAATCCTGCTCTTCGACCATGCCGTAGAGGTTCATGAACCCATTCGGGTTGAACAGCTGGATGCCTCGCCGTGCGAGTTGATCCTCCTGCTCGAGAATCCTGAAAATGCGCAATGCATCGATCTCCCCAGCGGATGCCAAGAGCGAAAGGTCGTCGTAACCCAGCCCGACGATCTGCCAGCCGTCCGGAGTTCTTCCGTGATCGGCGACCACACCGCGGCCCTGTCCACCAAAGACCAGCAGCGTCATGCCGCGCAGGTAGTCATCGCGCGCGCTGCACTCTGCCGCTGCTTGCGTCATCAGCCTTCGGACAGGCGCTGAAACGTCCTGGACCGAGCGGAATCCTCCCGCGATTACGTCATCTGGGCGGTCCGGCACGAATATGACCTGACAATAGGCTCCCGCATCGAACCTGCATAACTGGACCACGCAGTGACTTTCGACATCCGACCACGGTGGAGCGGCAGGGCTCAGGTTGAGTCCGCGCACCGCGTCCCCTACCGCCCCCAAGAATTGATGTTCGGCTAGATGTCCTTCGTAAGCATCCCCCGCTTGGTTATCCCTCGCGAGTTCCAGTGCGCGGCGGCGGACCGCCGCGCCAATCGCCGTGGGAAGCAGCACCACGATGCCATCTTCCGTTCGCGAGACGGGCCGCCGCTCGAGGCTCGTCCAGTTGATGGTTTCGTTCTGCAAGAGCTGCGGATCGGCGCGCGAGAAGTCGAAAGGGAGAAGGTCGAACGGTTCCACTCCGATCGCGTGCAGTTCCGCCTCGGTAAAGGTGACTGCTGCGCGTGCACATAGGGCCTTCGCGGTATCGAACCGAAACCGGTCGCGCGGCTTGCCCTCACCAGCTTGGTAGCGACGCAGTGCTGCGCGCTCCGCTACCGCATCGCCAATTGCCAACAATGCGTTTGCCTGACGCATTCCGTGCTGGGCCCATTCGTTACCATCTGCGATTGCACTGTTGAGCGCATAGAGACAGCTCTGGGTATAGGCGGCGTTCGCTTCCCAGGTTCCTTCGAGGACGCGGAAGTCGCCGGCCCCTGTGGTGATGTTGGAGACGAAGACGTCTTCGGAGGGATCTTCCAGACGCCATACGGACCCGCGCGCGAGGTCATCATTGAGGAAGTCGCGGATCCGCGCAGCCGAGGGTTCTTCGTGTCCATCGCAGTGTGCAGCCGCCAAGTGGGCGAGCACCTCCAGTCGAAGTATACCGCCTTGAAGACCGGGATCGAGCATGAGCCCTGCGACCATGCCGCAGGTTGCGTTTCGATCGAGCTTGCGCAGCCGTCGGCACAGCCGCTCATGCGTCGCCGTCAGAGATTCGATGTCGAGGACCGCTCCCGCCGTCGCCATTGCTTCCAGTTCCATGCCACGTAGATGGCTGGGCTTGTCGCGATAGGCAATTGGGCTTGCTCGTCCGGTAATAAGGCTACGGTATGCTCCGCGTGTCCTGACAAGATGAGTGCCTCGAGAATATGAGATGGGATCGGTTGAGCTTTTCGAGCCGCTCAGCACGATTAAACTACCGCGCTGTAATGAAATCACATTTCGTCTTTTAAGATTATTCTTTCGCAGCGGTGTTCCTGCTGCTAACGGACGACCGATGACCAGGCTCTTCGCCCGTTCCCTTTTGCTGCAGCTCGTCACGCTGTGCACTGCATTCGGTGTCCTGTGGGCTCCGGTGGCGGAAGCGGCCGAATGCGCGGGAGAGCCTCCGGTAGCATCCCAACTCG
>Ga0100391_1001998_pt1 | contig 22028 bp, 20 predicted proteins | sample CryGeymeta201515_FD_81541 | JGI IMG/M metagenome (GOLD analysis project Ga0100391, IMG submission 81541) | Groundwater microbial communities from Crystal Geyser aquifers in Utah, USA - Crystal Geyser metaG 2015-15 | ecosystem: Environmental > Aquatic > Deep subsurface > Groundwater | place: USA... | reverse complement strand
GACCGCGACGTCGTCCAGCGTGCAATCGACCGGCTCGGCCGTTCGCGCTTGTTTCTCGACCCCGTTGATCGCGCTCTCGATCTCGGCATGGCGGCAGAGATCATCCTCATGCACGACGCGGGCCGTTCGAACGCCGAGATCACCTACAAGATTGCGAGCCGCGCCGCGTGGCTAATCGGGACGGATGCTGACGAGCGGACCGCCGTGTTCGAGTTAATGCGCGATCTTTATACCGCGCGCTCGACGGCAGTGCACACCGGCAAGTTCCCTAAGAAAAAGCCCGTCGATCTTGATGCGGCCGACCGGCTTGTAGCTGGGACGCTGCGCGCGATCGTCGAGCGCAGCGGCTTGCCCGACTGGAAGCGCCTTGCGCTGGGAGGCGAGTGAAGGCGATGGGCGCGGTATCAAACTGAGAGTACCAGCCACATTTCTCCTCGGTCCTGATTGGCCGATCGTGAAATGGTAGAGCGAGGCAGCCACAAGGCAATGACGTCCGGTTCCGGGTGAGCTTACAGGTAGGCGCAACGACCGAAATTGGGCGCATTCCGGACCGGCGGGAATTGGGCCGCTAGCGGTCTGGCCGCTTTCGGGTAGTTGAACGCCGGAGCGGACACATCTCCTCCAGAACGACGTTTGGGCCCTTCGATAGGGCCGCTTCAGCACCATTGGGCCTGTTGTTTCAGGGGTTTCCAAATTAGAAACGATGTCCAAGCGCCTTTCCGATGGCTGGTTCAAAATTTGCGCAGCGCCGCGATCCTTGAGATGTCGCCGAGCTGCAGCACGAGCGGATCGCGCTCTTCGTATGCAACGGCAAGGTTGCGGCCATCGGCTTCCAAGTGAGTGTCCACGTTCTCCACGCCGAGCGCGCCTTTGTTGCCGATGACGACACGGAACTCGTCTTGCCAAGCGAAAGGCCCGGGCTTGATGAAAGCCAAGCGTTCGGGGAGAGCCCAATCCGCGCCCGGTTCACGTTCTAGTCCGCGATAGTCGATGGACCGGGCGAAGACGTTGGCATGGTCAAGTCGCGAGCGCAGCCGCACATGACGACGAATGCGCCCGATGAAGCCAAGGCAATGCTGAATTTCAACGCAGAAAGGGCTGTTGAACCGCGCGGCCAACTCCTCTGAAAGCGTGTTGCTCATGCAATACACGTAGATGTCATTCACTTTCACAACCGACACGAAAGCCATGTTGTTCTGAAACGGCCGATCTCCCAGATTGATCGTCACACCGCCTTCAGGCTTATAGCGCAGCAATCCGTCACTCGGGTCGCGGCGAACTTCATTGTCCTCGAAGACATGATAGGTGCCAAGCGTACAAAAGCGCACTCGGCCGTTTTCGATCAGATCGCGCGCGTGTTCTTCTTTGGCAAAGTATCTAAAAATCGGCATGATCTTATTATCTGGCCTAGCGACCGATAATCCAACCACTTTTCACTGCTACCAGCGTCGATAGCTAGCGCGCCCAACCTCCAAAGATCGCTGAAACGGTAGGAGCAACGAGACGCTTCCGATCGGCAGTGTGTAGCAGAAACTGTAAAGTGATGCTTTACAGTTTACAGTTATTGTTGTATGATCCGACATGACTGAAAAAAACAGCCCCCAGCACCCCGGCCTCTATGTCCGAGAAAACCTCATCCCCAAGGGCATGAACGTCACCACCACTGCGAAAAAGCTCGATGTGAGCCGCGTCGCTTTGTCCAATTTCCTCAACGGCAAGTCCGACCTTTCACAGGAAATGGCCGCGCGCCTCGAAGTTGCGTTCGGCCGGCCCGCCCGAAAGTTGCTCGACTTGCAAAGCGCATGGGATGCGGCACAGCCGAAGCGCGCAGACCTTAGCCCTGTAATCAGCTCATACGTCCCGCCGTTTCTCCAGCTCAAGGCTTCGAAGATCGAATCCTGGGGCGGATCAGGAATCATGCCGCGCCAGCGGCTTTCGGTGTTTCTGCGCACGCTCGTGAACTCGACGGGGTCGGGACTTACGAAGGTCGACTTCCCCGGCAACGACGACAGCGAGCGCCGTGGGTGGGATGGTGAAGTCGAAGCGAAGGGCGCTACGCCTTGGGTGCCGCAGGGCCGTTCGGGGTGGGAGTTCGGCGTCAATCAGGACCCGAAAGGCAAGGCCGACGGCGACTTTGCCAAGAGCGTGAAAGGCGTTGATGCCGCCGATCGCAAGAAGATGACTTTCATTTTCGTCACGCCGCGTAGTTGGGCGGGCAAAGACCAATGGGTAAAAGCGCGCAGGAATGAGAAACAATGGAAGGATGTTCGCGTCTACGATGCGAGCGACCTTGAGCAATGGCTTGAGCAGTCCATCCCCGGCCAGATTTGGTTCGCCAACGAAACCCAGCAGAACGCGCACGGCGCGATCGCGCTTGATGAGGGTTGGAAAATTTGGGCGGCCGATTGCGAGCCCCAATTGAAGCCGTCGCTGTTCGACGACGCGCTCACCGCTTATCGCTCGACGTTGAAACGCGCCGTCACGTCCGACAAATACAAGCCGATTATTATTTCGGCGGACTCGCGCGACGAGGCACTTGCGTTTCTTAGTGCCGGGTTCGCCGCCGACGATCCGGATCTCGGAAGCTTCAGAGATCGTGTGATCGTATTTCGCGAATCCGGCACGCTCGGCAAGCTCGCCGCTCAGGTCTCGAACTTCATTCCAGTGATTTTGTCGCGCGAAGTCGAAAAGGAGTTCGCGCCCTACCAAGCTTCGATGCCTTCTTTCATCGTCTATCCACGCAATGCTACCGCCTCCGACCCGGACATCACGCTCGAAACCCTGAACTTCGAGGCGTTTGAAAAGGCGCTTACGGATATGGGCATTGCCCACGAGCGCGTTCAGACGCTTAGTCGCGAAACGGGGCGTTCGCCGACCGTGCTTCGCCGTCGGCTCTCGCAACTGCCCGCCATTCGGAAGCCGGATTGGGCAGAAGACAAGAAGATCGCAGCGCAGATCGTGCCCTTCCTGCTCGCTGGCGCGTGGAAGGCCAATAACGAGGCCGACCAAGCTATGCTTGAAGCGCTTTCGGATGATGTAGGGTTCGATGAACTCGAGCGTCGTCTTAATGATCTGCTGCCGCTGGAGAGCACTCCCGTATGGCGGGTAGGCGGGTATCGCGGCGTCGTTTCCAAAATCGACGCGCTTTTCGCCATCAAGGATGTGATCCTTGAAGCCGATCTTGAGCGGTTCTTCACCGTCGCAAGCTTGGTGCTAGGAGAACCCGATCCCGCGCTTGAATTAGCCGAAGACAAGCAATGGGCCGCGGGAATCTACGGCAAGTCACGTGAAATCTCTGGTGCGCTGCGAGACGGTATCGCGGAGTCCTTGGTGCTGCTTTCCGTATACGGCGCTGAACTCTTCAAGGAGCGTTTGAACTTTAACACCGAATGGCGCGCTGAAATCCTCGTGCGGGAAATCTTGGAACCGCTCACTCTTCACACGCTGGAATCACAATCGAGCGATCTTCCGCTCTATTCCGAAGCGGCCCCGGAGCCGTTTCTTTCTATCATCGAAGCTGATCTCAAGACGAATGAACCAGCTTCGCTTGCGCTGATGAAACCCCTGTCGAACGTCATGTTCGGAAGGTCGGATCGGACTGGGCTTTTGTGGGCGCTCGAAAATCTCGCGTGGTCGGAGCGGCTCTTCATGCGCACCGTCCTGGTCCTCGGCAGATTGGCAGAGCGAGTCATTGACGACAATTTGGTCAACAAGCCGTCGTCGAGTTTGTCGGCGATCTTCCGCTCATGGATGCCGCAGACAAGCGCCGATCTGGAAGCGCGGAAAAAGGCACTCTCGAAACTTGCCGAAACCTATCCATGCGTCGCTTGGCCAATTTTAATCGAACAATTCGAGCAAGGCTCCCGGATCGGTCATTTTAGTCACAAGCCGCAGTGGCGGCCCGACGGCCACGGCTACGGAAACGTTGTTTCTCGCTGGGAAGTCAACGAGTTTGCGATGCACGCGCTACAAACGGCGCTCGCATGGCCGAACCATACGCTCTCGACCATCAGCGACTTGGTTCAGAATCTCGATGGGCTGGACGAGTCGTTGAGGGCACAAGTTTGGGATGTCGTCGATGACTGGATCAAGGGCGCCGACGACTCGGATCGTGCGGCACTTCGCGAGAAGATCAGGGTTTCTACGTTCACGCGCCGCGCGTTGCGGCGGCGGAAGCGGGAAGACGACGGCGACGTCGATGAACGCTCGCGCGCCGCATACAAAGCTCTTGAGCCTACCGACCCTGTGCTCCGCCACTCTTGGCTGTTCAAGCAAGCTTGGGTGGACGAATCCGCAGATGAAATTGCAGACGAAGAGTTCGACTACAAGAAGCGCGACGAGCGTATTTCCCAGCTGCGCCAGTCGGCTATTGAAGAAGTGCTCGCGCATGGCGGCATAAGTGAGGTTTTCCGCTTGGCTGACTCCGGACAGGCGCAGCACACCGCAGGTTGGTATTTGTCGAAGGCTATCATCGACCTGGCCCCCCTCAAGGCAGCGCTCCTTGAAGTCGTCGGCGGTGAAGCCGTTAGCGGCGGCAAGGCATCCTTCATTGGCGGCGTGCTTGCAGAGGCTACTAATCGCAAGCTAGGATTGCTCGGACCGTTGATTGCCGATCAGCCCGACGAAGTCAGGCTTTCGATCTTTCTCATCGCTCCGTTCGAGCTATCGACTTGGAACGTGGTGGAAAAATTTAGTGACGATCTGCAATCGCGCTATTGGCAGGACATCGCGCCGGGTTGGAACCGAACAGATGACGATGTGCGATATGCAGTTAAAAAGCTGGTCGAAGCGGGCCGACCGCGCGCAGCCTTCAACTTCGCTCATTTCGACCTCAAGGAGTTGCGCATTCAAGACGTGTTTGATCTCCTTAGTGCCATCGCGCATGGATCAAATGAAACGTCGAAGAGCTATTTGCTCGACCCCCACCATCTCCGCGATGCCTTCAAGCTGTTGAACGCGAGCCAACAGATTGGCACCGATGACATGGCAGGCCTCGAGTTCCAATTCGTCGACATCTTCGACGAAGACAAGGATGTTGGTCTCGTTAATCTTGAGCGCCGGATCGAAGCGCATCCGGCGCTGTTCGTCGAGGCCATCAAGTACAGCTTCATCCGCGATGACGACGGAGAAGACGCCCCCGAACCAGAGCTCACCGAGGCGCAGCGATCGAATAGGGCAAGCTCGTGTTACAAAATGCTTGACCGCCTTAGCGTGATCCCTGGGCATGATGACAACGGAGCACTAGTCGCAGACCGTATCGTCTCTTGGGTGGAACAGGCCCGCGCCGGTTGCACGGCGATTGCGAGGGGCGACATTGGGGACCAGATGATCGGCAAGCTTTTGTCGCACGCGCCGGAAGCGGAGGACGGCATCTGGCCCTGCCTGCCTGTTCGAGATACGCTCGAGCAGGTCATGAACAAGCATTTGTCTCGCGGTCTTACCGTCGCAATGCGTAACTCACGGGGGGCGCACTGGCGCGGCGAAGGAGGGACTCAGGAGCGAGGCATTGCCGCCAAATACGCTGATTGGGCGCAGTCTATGGAATACACGCACCCTCGCGTTGCAGCGATGCTACACGAACTTGAAGAAAGCTACCTGCGTGATGCTGATTGGGAGGACAGCGAAGCGAAGATCACGCGCCGGATGCGTTACTGATGTCTGCCGACGATCCATTGTTAGCGCGCGAAGTAAACACGCGCGCGACGATCTACGACATGCCGCGTGATGCGACTTTCGAGCAATTGCGAACGAGTATTCCCGACGCTGGACGCCGCCGCTTACTAAGCTGGGGCATGGATTTCGACACGCGAGCGATGACCCTCGGCATGAAGATCGAGGAGCATTGGGACGCGCAGGTCAAGCAGTTGTGGGCAGCCAATCAAGAGAACATTCGCACGAGCCTTATCGCCGAGTTTGGCGAGCAGGCCATCGATCAGAAGGTTGAGAATTTTCTCGCGATCGGTGCTAAGCCGATTTCGGTGCTGGCCTACCACAACCGCTTCTTTGAGCAGGTTCGGCGTTCCTTCGTGATGGCCGACTATTACCCCGCGCTAGTTGCCGCGTGCGCTTTGGGGGAGCGCATTCTCAATCACCTAATCTTGGACATGCGCGAATCCTTCAAAGGAACGATCCAATACAAGCAAGTCTATCGCAAGAATTCTTTCGACAGATGGGAAGTGCCCATCGACACGCTTGAGGCTTGGGGCATTCTTCTGCCCGAAGCAGCGGTCGAGTTCCGTGCGCTTAAGGTTCTCCGGCATCGCTCGATCCACTTCAACGCGGGCACTTACTCAACGCTTCGCGAAGACTCGCTAGCCGCCATCATTCACATGCGAACGATCATCGAACAGCAGTTCGGGAGCCACGGAGTGCGGCCGTGGTTCATCTCTGGCACCAAGGGGCACATTTTCATCAAGAAGGAATGGGAGACTCATCCGTTCATTTTGACGTACTTTGTGCCCAACTGCCCCTTCGTCGGCCCACTGTTCGGGATGGCTCCCGACGAAAACGGGGCGTGGAACATTTTCGACAAAGCCGACTACGGCGATGGCGAATGGACCGATGAGGAGTTCGCGCGTGAGTATGATGAGCGCGATCCAGAGCTGGTCGTCACAAGCCCGCCCCAAGGACGGTAGTAACTGGCTAAACCCGCTTCTAAGCCTGATCGTTCAAGGCTAAATGGGGAATGACAGCTTTGGACCTTTGACAGCGTTAGCTACTACGTCCGGGATGAGGGCGCTTAGCGGACTTTCTCATCGACGAAGCTCGAGAGTCGTTGACCTTGCTCAACGCGCCGAGCCAACGCTTCAACGAAATTTCCGAACCGTTGTTCGCCTGCAGCCTTAGCCGAACTTGGCTCATCGTCCGGCATCGAGGGGGTTACGCCGAGCCAGAAGCGAACAAAGAGTGCAATAGCTTCATTCCCCACTTCGACATGATAGTCGAGCTTGTCCAACTGCCGCGAAATCCGGTCCAGACGGCGACTGAACGCCGCCTCCATCCGCTCGGATCCATCCGGCGATAGGAATGATGCAACCGCTGCCTCCACCACCGATGCCTGGGACACCCGCTTGCGACCGGCGTAGTCTGCCAGTTGCCGCGAGAGGTCTGGAGGCAACCGAAAGGTGTGCTTGATCCGATTGCCCTTGCTCACAGTTCGATCCCATCGTTCGGATCAAGCGCCGCGCGCCTGGCGTTGGCGCGCATCTGGTCGGCCAGTCCGCGATTGGTGCTCGCGATGTCAGCATCGCTCCTGTCCTCAAAATCGAATTCATTGCGCACGGGTGCAAGTGCTGGCGCAATGTCTTCGTGCTCAGGCAATTCCGGTTCGCGCCGAATTCCGCCTTCGGCCTCGGCCTCATCATTCTCCCACTCGGACTTGGTGGCGGAACGTCCCCTTCGTTGTACGGCTTTAACAATCGTGCCCTCCCAGTCACCGGCAGCTCCCGTGTCGACTGACTGCTGCGGGGTCGGTGGCGCTTCGATCCGCTTTTTGAGCCGCGGATCGGCATAGTAGCGCGCCTTCTTCGCACGGATAGGATGCGCGCCAGCTAGCATCACGATTTCGTCGGTATGGGGCAATTGCATGATCTCACCCTGCGTCAGCAGGGCGCGAGCAGTTTCGGAGCGCGAGACCATCAAATGGCCAAGCCAGGGCGACAGCCTATGTCCGGCATAGTTCTTCATGGCCCGCATTTCGGTGGCGGTACCAAGCGATTCCGAGACGCGCTTAGCGGTGCGTTCGTCATTCGTGGCGAAGCAGACGCGCACATGGCAGTTGTCGAGGATCGCGTTGTTCTGGCCATAGGCCTTTTCGATCTGGTTCAACGATTGCGCGATCAGGAAAGACTTGATGCCGTATCCCGCCATGAAGGCCAGCGCGCTCTCGAAAAAGTCGAGCCGACCAAGCGCCGGGAACTCATCAAGCATCAAGAGCAGGCGTCGGCGTTCAGTGCCTTCGTAAAGATCCTCGGTTAGACGCCGCCCCAATTGATTGAGGATCAAACGGATCAGCGGCTTTGTGCGGCTGATGTCCGATGGCGGCACGACCAGATAGAGCGTGACCGGGCGCGCGGGATCAACCAGATCGGAAATTCGCCAGTCGCATTGCCGTGTCACCTTCGCAATCACTGGATCGCGATAAAGACCAAGAAACGACATCGAGGTCGACAGCACGCCTGATCGTTCATTCTCGGACTTATTGAGCAATTCACGAGCAGCGCTCGCAACTACCGGGTGCACGCCATCATCGCCCAGATGCGGGGTCATCATCATTGCGGCGAGCGTTGCTTCGATCGAGCGCTTGGGATCTGACAGGAAGGCCGCAACGCCTGCCAAGGTTTTTTCGGCTTCGGCATAGAGCACATGCAGGATCGCCCCGACCAGCAGCGCATGACTGGTTTTTTCCCAATGATTACGGCGCTCAAGTGAGCCTTCTGGATCGACCAGTACGTCAGCGATGTTCTGCACGTCGCGGACTTCGTTAGTACCACGCCGGACTTCCATTAGGGGGTTGTAGGCCGCCGATGCCTCGTTGGTCGGATCGAACAGCAGCACGCGGCTGAAGTGCGAACGAAAGCCTGCGGTCAGGTCCCAGTTCTCACCCTTGATATCGTGCACGATGGTCGAGTGCGGCCAGGTCAGCAGTGTCGGGATGACCAGCCCCACGCCCTTGCCGCTGCGGGTCGGCGCAAAGCACAGAACATGTTCGGGGCCGTCATGGCGCAAATAGAGATTGGCGTGCTGGCCGATGACGACGCCTTTGCCAGCGAGAAGGCCTGCCTTGGCAATTTCGGACCGGGTTGCCCAGCGCGCCGAGCCATAGGTGGCACTGTTCCTGATCTCGCGGGCGCGCCAGACCGACATGGCGATCGCCACGACCAACGAGGCGAGACCGCCTGAGGCTGCGATCATGCCGCCAGTTTCGAAGATGCGCGGCGCATAGGCTTCAAAGCTGAACCACCACCAGAAGATGGCATAGGGCGGATAGACGGGATGGCCGAAGGCATTGAACCAAGCGGCGCCCAACTGGGTCTGGTAGCCGAGAGCTGCTGCGGTCCATTGGGTGCTGGCCCAGATGCCTGCCAGAGTGAGAGCGAAGACAGCGAGGATCTGGCCCCACAGGATCTTGGTTGCCGACATGGTGCCTCCTTTCGGGAGGCACCAGGCCGAATGCGGGCTGCAATTCAAGCGCTTCATTTGGGAAGCGCAGTCTAGCGCAGGCAAAGAAACGGGCGGTTAGTTGGCTTCCCAAGCGAACTCCGGCTCGCCAGACCATGTGAGCCGATACATGGCCCCTTGAACGACCGATTGTACGACGTTGGGCCAGAGCGCGGCAATGCAGGTTCCGCCTTGATGGCGCACCGAAGGATAGATGATCCCGTTGTGCCCTTCGCCGCGTGCCTGAGCCGCCAGCGCATTGCCTGCCGGATAGCCCTTCGCAGCATCGGGATCGAGACTGGGATGATTGGGCTGCGCCCGCAGATCGATGAAGATGCCCGACATGCTGGCGATCATTTCGCCATATTCGACGACAGCGTTGAAATCGCCCGCATCGGCCAGCGCCCTCGTCAGGTGATGACCTACTTCTGCGATACAGGTTTCAACGGCAAGCGCGGCATACCATGCGCCGCGTTCAGCGGGATTGAAGCGGTTGGGTCCACGCGGCTTGGCATAGGCGAAGCTGGCATTGATGAAGCGGGTATGCGGCACGCCGTGCACCAGTTCGTCGGCAGTCAGACCGCCAAGGCCTCGCTCCTCCGCGATCAGCCTGCCGCTGGTGGCACCTTCGATTTCAGCGAGGAGCGCCAGATCATCCTCACCGTCGGCAAGCGGTGCCATCACCGCCTCGCGCAAACGCGCACTGGCGACGAGCCTGATGGTCCGGTCAAACGCTTCACGAACCAATGGCAGGCCTGGCTGAGCCTCAAAGCCCGCCACGCAGCGCATCGATATATTGCCGGGTTTCGAGCATGCGCGGAATACCGCCCGTGATCATCGCTTGCACGGGCGAGAGCCGGTCGAACACGGGTGCCTTGTTCGCAAGTTTCGGCCAGCGATCAGCCATGTCGTCGGCAAAGAGCAGATGCAGCCCCTTGAACAGGCCGATCAGCGCCGAGGCACGGGTCAGCTGGTCCTGACTGAGCACGCCTTCCCAAGTCCCCGCCTTCATCCGGTCCCAAGTGCTCTCGGACACGCCGAGCAGCGCAGCGCCTTCGGCGTTGCTGCCACCCCAGGCCTCGACAAGCCGAAGCACGGCTTTCACCGCCACGCCGGTCAGGCGGCGGCGATCATCATCGCCCGCAAAGGTTTGAAGGCCGCGCGAGGCTTCGACTGGTTCAAAAGCTGCACTTGCCATATCGCTTCTCCTGATGCGTTTATAAGCGTCATGTGGTGCTTTTGTCAAGATTTGTGTCATGGGCATGGTTCCTCAGATGGCTGGGCCGCGCGAGCGGGCAAAGCTCCAGTCGACGCCGCCGCGCTGGTTGATTCTGCCGGTCACGGCCTGCCCCAGATGGCGGTCCATATCCTGCCGCCAGGGGACGAGCTGGAAACCCATGCCATTGTCGATCATGGCGAAGCGGCCAGATGCCAGCGTCACCCGCTCGCGGTAGATACCAGCGACATGGTCTCCAGCATTGACGGGCTGAGCGGTACCACCGTGTCGCGCCGCTAGGGCCTCGCCCGCGTCGGTCAGTTCGCGGTCTCTGAGCGTATCGAGTAGGCCGCGCGCAAAGACGATGCGCTGTCCCTTTCGCTGGGCCAGCCCCTCATCGATCAGAGTCTCCGCCCGCTGGTCCAGTGCATGGCGAACCTCTGACCCAAACCCGTCCGGCAGCGTCTCGGGACGCGGCGACACCAGCTGCCGGTCGAGCCATGTCGCACCGCGCGCACGAATCTGTGCCTCGATTGAAAGGTCGGATCGGACGAGCAGGTTTACTTGCGTCCGTCCTTTGCGATCGGTCCAACCGCTGGCCTCAATGACGGCGCCCGGCGGGGCATCGCTGGTCCGCTCAATGTCGGGAAAACGCAGATAGTGGGTGCGACCATCCGCGCCGTCGATGATCGCATAGGCCTCACCCGTCAGTTCGTCGTGCAACCCGCGCTCGACCAGCCTGCCAATGATCCCTTCATCATCGGTGCGACCATGCAAGGCAAAGCGCTCAGGGTCGATAGTCAGTCCCTGTCCGGTCATCGCCCGGTGCATGGTCTTGATGATATCGCCACGATCACCCAGTTCGCGCAGTGTCGGTTCGATATCAGCAGCCAGCGTCCAACTGGCCGGACCGACGCGCTGGGCCAGACCCATGCGTTCGAGTGCCTGCGCACGGCCTAGCAGCAAGCTTCGATCCTTGCGCGCCCTTGGTGCCTCGGGGCGCAGGTCGACCACACCAAGATCGTCGCGCTGCCGCTGCAATCGGCGGTCAAGCGAGGTCCAGCGTTCGGCATCGACTTCGCGCCGCAGCGCGTTTTGAATATCGCGCTCACTGCGCGGGCCGAGTTCCACTGTCACCCGCTCTTCGGCCCGGGCGCGCAGCCCCTCGCTGATATAGGCGCGGTCGATCACGAGGTCCTTGCCATCGCTCGCCACACCCCGGACCAGCACATGGATATGCGGATTGTCGGTGTTCCAGTGATCGACCGCGACCCAGTCGAGCTTCGTATCCAGATCGCTCGCCATGTCCTCCATCATCTCGCGTGTGAAAGTCTGCAGGTCCGCCATCTCGCTTGCATCCTCTGGCGAGACGATGAAGCGGAAATGGTGACGGTCGTCCTCGCAGCGCTCGGCGAAGGCCTCGCCATTGGCCTGATCGGAACCGGTATCGAAAATCTGGCCGTCCGATCCATCGCGGGTGACACCGTCGCGTTGGAGATAGGTGATGTGGCGGGCAAGCGGAGCCGAACGAAACCGCGCGCCCTTGTGGCGGACAACACGCGCCTTGATGACAACGCGCCGCTGATGCGGGCTTCGACGCTGCTGAAGCGCGGCCCGCCTGCCACGTCCGAGATGACCAGTGCCGCGCCCGGACTTGCCGCGACCAAGCGGTGTGTACCCCGCCCGGCGCGAGACCTGGAGCACCCGGCTAACCAGCGTGTTGGCTTTGCGGTAGGAGTGCGCGCCGCTGTCACGCGAGCGGCCCGGCCTGATGTCGAAATCATCATCAACCATGGGAGTTGGAAGAGTGCGACGGCGCATCTGCCATTGAAAGCATTCGGTAATTCAGACGAAGCGACGGCAGGGCCTGTGGCAAGACGGCGTATATTGCCGAGCAAAACCAACCACCTGCACCCCAGCCGACGGCGGTGCTTTTATCTCGCCATCCTCCTTTCCCCTTTCTGATGCTTCCCGCCATCCTTCGCCCAGCTTCGCCATCGGACGAAGCCGGGCGCGAGAGCATGATTACAGGCATCACTGATCGCTGACTGTGGAGACAGGTGCAAACAGGTCATGCGCGGGCACCGCCGGGCTGGCGAATGGGTTGGCTGGAACGTCGGGTTCTCCAGCCTCGTTCGCGGGCGGTGCCGCGTTTGTCGGGCGCGGAAGTCCTGTGGGCGACGCGCTCTGAGGCTGCGTGTTTGCTCCAACGAAAATGCGTTCCGCCCGCAGCATCGGCGCAATCTTGGCGACATAGCGGCGCGTTTCGAGCGGGAGCGAACGCCGTCCGCCAAGCCACGCCTCATACCGTCCCGGCCCCGCATTGTAGGCGGCCAAGAAACCTTGCGCGCCGTAGCGGTCATACATTTCACGCAGGTAAGACGTTCCTGCCATGATGTTGTCACGCGGATCGAAAGGATCGCTTCCCAGTGCAAACCGGTCGCGCTGGCGCGCCCAGGTTCCGGGCATCAGCTGCATTAAGCCCATGGCACCGGCGGATGACACACCGCGCGTCCGGCCCGCGCTTTCGATGCGGATCACCGCATAGATCCAGTGGTCAGGAATACCGAAGCGCTGTGCCGCTTCGCGCACGTGGACGTCGATATCGATGCGCTGTGCTTGCGAAGCGGTTGAACCGGCCTGCGCATGAAGGGAAGCCGGGTAGGCCCAGACCAATGCAGCCAAGGCCGCAAAGACCAGTCGATGGTCGCGCATCGCTCAGTCCTTCGATTCGCGGCGCGAGGGGCGCGACCATATCAGCACATGAGTGCGCGGGTCCGACTGGAACAGATTCGCGCGCAGCGGCTGCACGAGCGCCGGATCGTCGATCAGGACCGCGATATAGGCCCCCGCCTTGTCGCCGACGCGCTTCCAACCTGCACCGACCTCGAAGGCGGTATCGCCCTCGCCAGCCATGATGCGGTAGTCCGGTGTGTTTTCGGCTTCGCCCGGCTCAGCAGGGACAATGGTCAAGGCGCTGTCGATCGTCAGCGTTTGCAGGCGTCCTTCGAAGCCATCGGCGCGCGCGATGAATGTGCCGATACATGTCATGGTCTGGTCTCCTGGTTGTCGTTGGGGTTGGTGTTGGCGATTGGGATCAAATGCGGACGGGCGAACCAGACATGCTCGCCCTTGCCCGCTTCGTCGGTCCAGACAGGGTTTGCGCGTCCGATCACGTGCGCGCGCGGAATCGGTCCAAAGTAGCGCCCGTCGAAGCTGCCGGGCGCGCGGCGGTTCATGACGAAAATCTCATCAGCGCCGATGGTGCGGCAGCCCTGCCAGTCAGGTAGCGGGCGCGCCCGGCTGTCGAGCGCACGCGCCTCGCCTGCCGGTTCGCCATTGATCATGATGACGAGGTCATGGCGGCACACGGTGTCGCCGCGCAGCGCTGAGACTTCCTTCAGCAGCGGGACACCGGAGGATAGATAGCCGCGCTCAGCGAGATAGGTGCGCAGCCTGAGCGGCGGATCGATGGCCACCCGCTCGCCGACATGGAGGCTCGCAGTCCCGCGAATATGATAGAGGCCGATTGGCACGCTGGCGGTCATATTCCAGAGAAGAATGCGCGACATGGGCAGAGCAGCACTCAGCAGTGCTGCCGCCGCAACTGTGCCTGCCACAAGGATCGTGCGCCGCTTCATGATTGCAGTTTCCGGCGACGCAGCCATGCAAGGTGGCGACGGGTGGAGTAACAGCGTGGCTTCATGCCCGCTGCCAGCCTGTTGTGCATATGCCGCCAGTGATCGGGTGCGACTTCGCACGGATCGTGGCCCGCCTGTTCGATGGCGTCGATCAGTTCAAAGGTCAGGCGAACCTTCGGCCAGCCTCGAGCCGACAACAGGATTTCGCCGCCAGGGTCAACTTGCGGCACTGTGGTGAAGGCTTCGCCGCTGGCCACCGCGCGCACGATATCGAGCGTTGAACGAACGGTGCCGTAATCATTGGAAGCCCAGCGGACCAAAGCAAACACCTGCCCCGGTGCATAGCTCTCGATGCGGGTTCGCCAGTCAATGATCCGTTCGGCAACCGGCTTGCCAAAGCGAAGCCAGTCTTCGCGTATGCCTTGCTGCCACATCAAGGTGACGTGCGTGAGCGGCGGATTGCCATCCGGAATGCACTGATTGGTAGAGGGAGGCTCCGCCGCGCCCTCTGTGTACAGGCGCTGCGCCGTTAGCAGGAATCTGGAAGATTCCTTGTTAGGATAGTTAAGGGGCGCAGCAGCCCAGCATTTCTGCGGCTTTGCGCTCGATTCCGGTTCCCGATAGTCCGAACTTTCGGTTCCTGATCGACCGAACGCGTGGGTTCCTGATAGTCCGAACATCACACCGACTTGTCCACAGGGGGCATGCCGATCCGCCGCATAGCGACATCGAAAGGATCGACGGGCAGAGCTACGAAATTCAGCCGCTCGCGGCCCAGCTGATGCACGAGCGTCAAATTGTAGCCCGGCAGCGGCTGACGCCGGACGATATCGCGCATCTCGAACGCGAAGCGCTTGAGCGGCGAGAGCGCCCCGGACTTGAGGTGGAGGTGCGCAATATCAAAGCTCCAACCGCCCTTCTGTCTGCCGCCATGCTTGCGCACGATGCGGTAGAGCCATCTTTCGAGCCCGCCGGTCAGCTGGAAATAGGCCGGGTCGATCGTCAGCACGAGCGCCCGGTCGAGCACGCCTTCATAGAACCAGTCGGGCACGATCATCTCGATACCGAGCGCCCGGCCATTGGCATCGAGGCGCTCGCGCCATTCGTTGATCCAGGAGAAGCGGTGACGGCGGCGTGCGCCAAGTTGTCGGATCGAGGTCGCAACGGTAGTCGATTGCAGCCGGTCGAGCGCGGCCTTCAATCGGTCATAGCCCGCCTTGCCGGTCCCGCGCCTTGTGAAGGCAAGGATTTCATGCGGCGTGGCAGCAATGAGCCGCGAGGTTGGTCTACCGGCATCGCGCGCCTCGACGATCTGGCTCGCTACCCAGATCAGGACGTCGGCATCCCAGATGGTCGCCATACCGTGTTCGGCGGTCGCTTCGACGAGGATCGCAACCTCGCCCATACGAAAATCGATGGGTTTGACGCGCTTCGACTTGGCGAGGCTGAAGAAGGGCCAAGCCATCAGATCTTGCGCATCGCGCGCCGCGATGTCGCCGCCGACCCCGACGAACAGTTCGAGCTGCTGTGCCGCGCTGGAGAGGGATGGGGCAAAAGTTTGGCGGGTGGACATTAGCCTGACCTTCAGCGCCGGACGGGACCGGCATAGCCGTCGATCCGCTTGGCGGGATGGACCACACCCTTGCCCGGATCGCTGGTTGAGCGGCGCAGGCCTTGTTCGGCCCAGCTGTCGAGATCGTCGAGGCGGTAGACGATCCGCCCACCGAGCTTGCGATAGACCGGGCCGGTGCCAAAGCAGCGATGCTTTTCGAGCGTACGCGGCGAAAGGCCCAGATGCACGGCGGCGTCGGGCGTGCGCAGATAGCGCGGGCGGATCGGGGCGGGAACGGCGTCCATTGAAAATCTCCGCTTGGGACAGGTTGCTGCAGCGCAGGGCTGCTGGTTGCGGAGTGAGATGGCGCAGGGCGGCGCGGCGGAGGGAGTGACCGAATGTGGGTGGCTAAGGCGGTCACCCCCGTCAGATGGAGCGGTCGAAACCGGGAAAGGAGCGGTAGCCGCCGCCGCGCAATTTCAGTGCCGATCGCAGCAGACGCAGTACATGGCGTTTTTCGCCCGAAGCTTTCCATTCCGCGCCTCTGAGAAGGCGCGAATTGGGATAGACGAGAGTGAAGGCAAGTTCACGGATGGTGGCTCCGGCTTCGCGCCCATCGAGCATCGCCAGCATGTTGGCCAGCCTGCGGCGCTGGTATTCGCTTGGCGAGATACTGGAGGTTTGGAACGCCGCCCGTTGACCTGCGCAGGCAAGCTGAAAACGATAAAGGGCCTCGGATCGCACGGAGGTGAGCGCGTCGCCTGGGACAAGAAAGGCAGGTGAAAGTCCGGCTGCCACATCCGATTGCCACAGCCGATAGCGGCCAAAGGTGCTGGTCAGAACGTAGTGCAGGCCGTCCGAACATTCACAGCTATGAACTGCATTCCAGGATTGGTCCAAGAGCAAGCGTCCGGCAGGTTGGGCCCCCGTCTGGATGATAGTTGTGCCAAGCACCTCGGGCGACCAATGCGCCGGTTCATCCTTCGCCGGTTTTTCGGGATCGCAGGGGAAAGCAAAGGCCCCATCGCCGAGCCAGGCCCTCCCTTTCTTCCTGTCCAGCCGGATCGGCAGCAGCGCGTTGTTCAGCCTGGGTATACTCGCAGACATAGTCGGGGTTGCGGCGCAAAAATTCCTGCGCGAAATCCGCATGGTCATGGGTCTTGAAGCGCTCGGCATAGTCGACTGAGCGCCAGGAGCCTTCTCCCGACATTGCAACCTCCTATGGCAGAGGGCAGCTTGGCCAGAGTGAAACGTTTGAGAGGATTGAAGAATCGGGAAGTATCCGAATCTTCTGATTGCTGCTCTGGGCAGCGGTACAAGGAGACCCGTGAAACTACTTAAAATTGCACAAAGTTGAAATTGGCTCGCAATTAATCCTTCGCGATCAATTGCTTGTAGCCACTACGCGCCATCCAGCGGGCGCGGTCGAGATGCGCGTCGTACATCGCCCGTGTTCCGTCGGGGTCGTTGGCAGAGTCGAGGCCAAACACAAGCTGGACCACTTCGCGCCAATCCCCGCCTTCTGCAGCCGCATCAAGCAGACGCAGATAGGTGACGAAAAGCGCTTCATCATAGTCCGTGACGTGTTCGGACACCGGCGGAACATCTTGAAAGGCAGGGGTCTCAGTCATGGTCAGCTCGGTTTCGACTCGCTTGCTTTCGGGCTTGCTTCTAGCACGAAATCCTTCGCCACTCTTGGCTATGCCGCTTATCCCCAAAAAGGTAATGCGATATTCCAGTTGAGGCTAACGGGGCGCACGACAAAAGCCGCTGAGTTTCAAAGCTTTTCGCGAAATCAGCACACACATACTTTCATTCAGAGTATACTCCGTGGTTAAATACTCTGCAATCCCGCTCTCTCGCCGGCATGACCCTGCGCGAGACCTTTGCTGCCAATTTGCGCCGCTATCGAAAAGCGGTCGGCCTGTCGCAGGAGGAACTTGCCCATCGCGCGCAGATTGATCGGACCTATGTCAGCAGCCTTGAGCGCTGTCAGTATGCCGCGACTCTTGATGTGATCGAAAAGCTGGCGAACGAACTCGGCGTTGCTCCTGCGGAATTGCTAGCAAGTCCGGAAATCGACAAGTTTTCAACTTAGCAGGGCGTCAGCTTTGGGGCTACGCAGATGGCGTCCTCTATGGCAGATATTAAGGTGGGAAGCTTCCAGTCCGCTATTGGTAGGTCCGACTTGGAAAGCGGTCGTTGAGCCGAAATGCTCGGCGGGCAGCTACACGCCCTAGTTCCGGTTATTCTCCGACGCGCGTGTAGCTCCCAAAACCAGCCGTTTATCGTATCTGCCCCGGATCGATAGCACCCCTCGAAGTGCTTCGTGCGTGCGCCGAACTCTTCGAACTTGTGTAACGGCGCAGGAGATCAGCAGCAGCTGTAGCTTTAGGCGGAACCGACGACACACGTCGTTCCCGGGAAATGCCAAATCCACTGACGTCTCACTCTGCCGCCCAATTTGCACTTGCACACTTCGCTAATGCGAATTAGTCGCAGTCGCATCGGGCCCATTGGGGCGCCACCGGTTCTAAGGCAGGGGATTTTGATGCGGGTTGGGTTTTCGAAGACTTTGGTTGCCTCCTTGTGGTTTTCCACCGCGGCAGTGGCATTGGTCGCCGTACCGGTGCAGGCGCAGCAGGCTGAGCAATCAACCGAAAATCTTCTCGGAGCGTCGAATGACGGCGAGGCCATCGTCGTTACGGGCCAGCGCACCTACTATGATTCAGGCTCGACGTCAGCTGCGCGTGTCGAACTCCCGATCCTAGAAACGCCCCAGGCAGTCTTCGTTATCAACGAGGATCTGATTACTGACCAGCAGGCGTTTCGCCTCGATCAAGTCCTGCAGAACGATTCGAGCGTTCAGAAATCGAACAATTTTCTCGGGGCCTACTCCTCTTACCAGATCCGCGGCTTCAGCCTCGACAACGCCTCGAACTATCTGCGCGATGGACGGACCTTCTTTCAGCTTGCCTCGTCGCCAGTAGAAGTTCTCGACCGCGTCGAGGTGCTGAAAGGTCCGTCCTCGATTCTTTATGGCACCCTGGCCCCCGGCGGCCTCATCAACCTGATCTCCAAACGCCCTACGCCCGAACAGTTCGTTTCGCTCAAGGGGACCGCCGGCAGCTACGACCTCTATCACGCGCACCTTGATGCCGGCGGCCCAATCGATGCGAACGGCAATGTGGGTTTTCGGGTCAACGCCGTCTATGAAAATTCGGATTTCTTCCGGGAGTTCGCTGACGGCAGTGCCTTCAATGTCGAACGCTACATTATCGCGGGTGCTCTCAGTTTCGACCTGGGAGAGCGCACCTCGGTGCTGATCAATGCGGACTATACCGATGACGATCGTCCGCAGGACATCGGACTCGTCAGTCCCGGTGGCGATTTCTCCCGCCTCGATACTGACGTGATCATCTCGCAGCCTTGGACGCTGTATAATTCAGACGTAGCCAATGTGTACGGCGAACTTACCCATGAACTAGGTGACAGTCTGAAACTTCGCGTCGGGGTGAGCTATCAGAACTACAGGCGCGACCGTTACGACAATCAATTCCGCGGCGCGCCCGCAGCCAATGGGGACATCGACGTTCGCGCACGTCGCAGGGTCAACCGTAGCAAGCAGACCACTGTTTACGCCGATCTGATTTCCGAATTTCGAACCGGCTCCCTTGAGCACAACCTTCTGATTGGTGCCGACTATTATTACCGTGGCCGTGAGGACAACGAGACCGAACGCAACTTCACTTTTCAAACCAATATCTTCGATCCTGTCGTCATAGCGGATCCGCTGATCCAAACAGCTGCTGAGCCCAATGTGGGATTCGACGAACGCTTCGGCGTGACCATCCACGACGTCATTTCCATTGGCGAGCAGGTTCGGGTGCTGGCCGGGCTGCGTTACAGCAATACCCGCAACGAATTCACCCTCGCCAACGGCACCTTCCTCGATATCGGCAGCGCCGAAGACGTTACTCCGCGGTTCGGTCTGGTCTATCTGCCAGCACCGAACTTCTCCATCTACGCTTCATACAGCCGCAGCTTCGAACCGAATGCGCCCGTCGGAGCAGGTTTCGACAATGTCGGCGAACAGCTCGACCCGACGCTTGGCGAACAATACGAGATCGGTGCGAAATACGAGGCTCTCGGCGGCCGGTTGCTCACTACGGCAGCATTGTTCACGACCGATCGCAAGGATCAGCCTTTCGAAGACATCGCCACCAATACGATCGTGCAACGCGGCCTCCAGCGCCATCGCGGCGCGGAACTGACCGTTATCGGCCTCGTCAATGAGAACATAACTTTGACCGGATCGGCCACCTATCTCGATGCGGAATTCGTGGAGAGCGATAACCCGGCAGTTCTAGGCAACACCCCCGCCGGCGTTCCCGAATTCGCGCTCAGCCTCACGAGTGAATACGAGTTTATCGACGGTCCGCTACGAGGGCTTGGCCTTCGAGTTGGCGTGTTCCACGAGACTGACCGCGAGGTCGATGATCTGAACACCTACGACTTGGATTCCTACGTTCGCTTCGATGCCGGGATCAAGTATCGCCAGGAGCGCGATGGAGCTGCCTTCGTTTACCGCCTCACCGCCGAAAACATCTTCAACGAAGAGTATTACAAGGGGTCAGACATCTTTTCCGTTGTGCGCGAGCGACCGACGGAAATCCGGGCGTCGGTCGAGGTGCTGTTCTGAACGCTGTATCGCCCATCGCACACGCCAAGGTGAGAAAGCCGAGTGCAAAACGCAGGCTTTACAACCTGCATGCGTGGCTCGGTTTTCACCTCGCGCTGCTGATGTCGCTCGTATTGTTGACGGGCACCATCGCCGTGTTTTCCGACGAGATCGACTGGCTAATCCAGGAGGACATGCGCGTCACGCCCGGCGAGACGATGGCGGGATGGGGCGAACTGGATCGCAGCGTGCGCGAGGCGATACCCGAGGGCCATGACATCGTCATGATGCAAAGCAGTGGGGGGGACCGCACCGCTTGGCGCTTTCTTGTTAGCCGAACCGATGCGACCCCCTACTTTGTCAATGTCGACCAGTGGACCGGAAAGATCACCGGTACGTCTAGCACGCTAACCGTCCAGCGCTTTCTGCGCGACCTGCACCGCTATCTGTTCATGCCGGGGGTCATCGGCCTGCCGATCGTGGGCTCACTGGGCTTCGTGTTGTTGTTATCAACCTATACTGGACTGAAGACCGCCGGAAGGCTGCGGACCACCGCGATGCGGCTCAGAACCGATCGCGGTTCGCGCATTCTCGTTGGGGACGCGCACAAGGCGGTCGGCATCTGGGCGAGCTGGTTCGTCCTGCTGATTGCGATCACGGGCGTCTGGTATCTGGCGGAATTGATTTCGAGCGCGGCGGACGCCCCATTTGAACCGGGCCGGCCTGAACTCAGCGAGAGCCGCTTGGCCGAGATCGGGGAGAACCCACAGGTCGTCTCCGCCGATCGCATTATCCGCGCGGCGAGCGCGCAATATGACAGTTGGGTGCCGGACGTGATCATCTATCCCCAAAGCGAGACAGGCGTCGTTATGGTCACCGGGCGCAGCACAGACCCACTGGTCCGAACCCGGGCCAACAGCGTCTTCATCGATCCATACGACGGGAGCGTGATCGAAACGCGCCGCTCCGAAGAGCTCGGCGCGATCGCCTATCTCAATGAATTGGCCGATCCATTGCATTTCGGTGATGTCGGCGGACTGACCACCCAAATCATCTGGTTCGGCTTTGGGGTGGGTTTGACGGGACTCTCAATCACCGGTGTATGGTTAACTTACCGCCGATTGAAGGGGGTGCTCGTCTCGAAGACGCAGATTGTAACCATGCCGGTTCTGCTTGCAACGGTCATCGCCGGTTATTTTTACATCGATGGGCATGGCCCCGCTGAACCGATAGCCAACTTGGCGGTTGCCGCGCCCACTCCTTTTCCCCTTTGAGCGGCGGCACCCTTCGTAGCGAAAGTCCGGTTCATCAAAATTCAATACGACAACCAGACTATCTCCTGATCGGCCCAAGAGCTGCGGAATGCCGCGGGCTGAATGGATGGCAGGCTTTGGGAAGCAGGTGGGTGCGTCCCGTGGCCAGTATTGGGGTCGCTAGCCGAATGTCGCCTTTCTGCCCCGTAGGATCAGAAGCGGACCTTTCACGAATGAAGCCCCGCCCGGCGTGTGCCGGGCGGGGCAGCCTTGCGGCGGTTACTCGCCGTTTGCCTTGCGGCTGCGGGTCCAGATCAGGCTGTAATTCTCGCCATCATCTTCGGCGAAGAGGTTCGCGTAGATCGGAGCGACGAAGCTCGGATCGTCCAGCTTGACCGAGAGATAGTCGCGGCCTTCCTGGCTCTGCTTGCTCCAGGCGGCACCGATTTCGGCGCGGCCGACGAAGACCCGGTGTGAGGGAGCGTTTTCGCTTGCCGGTTCGCTTTCGGCGACGATGCGCACATTC
>Ga0100391_1001993_pt1 | contig 22045 bp, 23 predicted proteins | sample CryGeymeta201515_FD_81541 | JGI IMG/M metagenome (GOLD analysis project Ga0100391, IMG submission 81541) | Groundwater microbial communities from Crystal Geyser aquifers in Utah, USA - Crystal Geyser metaG 2015-15 | ecosystem: Environmental > Aquatic > Deep subsurface > Groundwater | place: USA... | reverse complement strand
ATATCCGCCGTGGTCATCATCGTCGGAACCTTCTTACCCGATCCATCAACTTCGGGCGCTAAATCTTCATCCTTAACATCAACCGCATGCCAAATATGCGCACCTGAGGGACTTTTGGTTAATTCCCATTCATACCCGAATAGCATGTCGAAATATCCATTATCCCATTGCGTTGGGTTCGGCGTCCACGCGCCCTCAACACCGCTTGTGATCGTATCAACGCCCTTGCCGCTTCCATAACGGCTGAGCCAGCCTTGGCTCTGCGCCTCAATCGGTGCGGCCTCTGGCTCTGGCCCGACCAGGCCAGCATCGCCCGCGCCATGACATTTACCAAATGTATGACCACCCGCAACAAGCGCGACAGTCTCTTCATCATCCATCGCCATACGCTCAAATGTCACACGAATATCATGCGCAGATAACAAAGGATCAGGATTACCATCTGGCCCCTCTGGATTAACATAAATCAAACCCATCTGAACCGCCGCCAACGGGTTTTCCAAAACACGTTCATCCCCCTTTGTTTCAACATTGCCCGGTCTTTTATACCGACTGTTTTCCGTCTCACTCGTTGCAAGCCACTCGGCCTCTGCGCCCCAATAGATATCCTCTTCTGGCGACCAGATATCTTCCCGTCCACCCCCAAATCCAAACGTCTTAAAGCCCATATTCTCCAAAGCGATATTCCCCGCCAAGATCATCAAATCAGCCCAAGACAATTTGCGCCCATATTTCTTTTTAATCGGCCAAAGCAACAAACGCGCCTTATCCAAATTCCCATTATCTGGCCAACTGTTAAGCGGCGCAAAACGTTGATTACCCGTTCCGCTTCCCCCGCGCCCATCCGCAGTACGGTATGTTCCCGCGCTGTGCCACGCCATGCGAATAAACAACCCGCCATAATTGCCGTAATCTGCAGGCCACCAATCTTGTGAGTCTGTCATCAGCGCATGAAGATCAGCCTTCACCGCCTTTAGGTCGAGCGTCTTAAACGCCTCGGCATAATTAAAATCATCCCCCATCGGGTTCGATGCAGGATGGTGTTGACGCAAAACGTTAAGCTTCAATTGCTGTGGCCACCAATCACGATTCGTTTGCCCCGCACCTACTGATTGCTTTTGCGGTGTACCACCATTTGAAAACGGACATTTTGCTTCAGACATAATTATTCTCCAATATTATTAATCATTCTTACCGTCTTATTATTCGTTGCGAACACATAAAAAGACAGCGAGTAATTTCTCTTTTCAATATCGAAAAATTCGATTGATATTTAAATTACACATGATATTTTCGATAATATGATTAGACCATCCCTACGCCAACTAAGCTACCTCATCGCCATACATGAGCATGGCTCCTTCATAAAAGCCGCTGAAGAATGTGCCGTCACGCAATCCACCCTCAGCGCAGGGATCAAAGAGCTTGAAAATATCCTCGAACAACAACTCGTCATCCGCAACCGTAAAGCCGCAATCCTAAACCCATTTGGTTTAGAGGTCGTCGACCAAGCCACACAAATCCTGAAAGAAACCGATCAAATTGTCGCCCGTTCAAAACTCCTCGGCGAACCCTTGAGCGGCCCGCTGCGCATCGGCATCATCCCAACAATTGCCCCCTACACGTTGCCAGAAATCCTGCCATCCATTACAACGAATTTTCCAAAACTCGAACTTCAACTTCACGAGGATATAACTGATCGTCTGCTTGAATCACTCGATAAAAACCATATCGACATCGCGCTCATGGCCTTTCCCTATGACACACCAAACCTCACACAACACATCCTCTTTGAAGAAAAATTCATGGCAGCAATCGCCAATACCGCGACCAGCAAAGCCACATCAATTAACATCAAAGACCTCGAACCCGACAAGCTTCTCCTCCTTGAAGATGGCCATTGCCTGCGCGATCATGCGCTATCCGCATGCGACCTTCAAATCCCAAGGCAAAGAAAAACATTCAGCGCAACCTCGCTTCCCACACTCATTCAAATGGTACGCGCTGGCTTTGGCATGACACTATTGCCCGAAATGGCCTGCCGCCCCGACACCATCCCAAGCGGCATCACCCTCCTGCCCTTCACAGACAAAAACCCGCCAACCCGTCAAATCGGTCTATGCTGGCGCAAAAAAGACCCACGCAAAGCTGATTACGAAATCCTTGCAAAATCTCTGCTTAAGGCTTAAAAAGCGTCAAGAACAACAGGCATTTTAAATATTTTAGAACACGCGGCAACGCGCGGCAAAAGCAAAAGAAAGAAACGAGCATGGAATATAAGGTAGCAGCGCTCTACAAGTTTATGCCCATCGAAGATATCGCAGCCCTTCGCGCGAAAATCTATACCTTCACCGATTCAAATGTGCCCTCAATTTGCGGCACGCTCCTCATAGCACCCGAGGGCATAAACGGCACAATCGCTGCACATCCCGATGATATGGCCACCATGGTAAAATTCATGGACGAAACACTCGGTATCACCGAAGGGACAAAAGCCTGTGAATTCAAATACTCCTACGCCTCAAAACAACCCTTCAATCGCTTTAAAGTCCGCAAGAAAAAAGAGCTCATCACCCTGCGCAAACCCGAAGCAAACCCCAGCGAAAAAGTCGGCGAATATGTCGAGCCAAAAGACTGGAATGCTCTCATCAATGACCCAGAAGTTCTCCTCCTAGATACCCGCAATGACTATGAAACAAAAGTTGGAACCTTTGATGGCGCGGTTGATCCCGACACAAAAATATTTACCGAACTACCCGAATGGATCGAACAAAACCTTGATCCCAACATACACAAAAAAGTCGCAATGTACTGCACTGGCGGTATCCGCTGTGAAAAAGCATCCAGCTATATGCTCGATAAAGGCTTTGAAAATGTTTATCATCTCAAAGGGGGCATCCTTCAATATCTCGAAGAAATCCCTGCTGAGCAAAGCAAATGGAAAGGCGATTGTTTCGTATTCGATCAACGCGTATCCGTTGGCCACGGATTAGAAGAAGGCGACTGGAAAGTCTGCCATGCCTGCCGCGAACCCTTAAGCGCCGATGATGCAAAGCGCAAGGAATTCGAACACGGAATCTCTTGCCATCACTGCATCGACACACTAACACCAGAGCGCGAACACGCGCTGCGCTCCCGACAGAAACATTACGCTGATCGTTACGGCGAAGCGTCATAAAAACAAATGCCACACCCAATCCTATACAGCTTCCGTCGCTGCCCCTACGCCATGCGTGCACGACTTGCTTTATATGCCGCGAATATCAACGTAGAGATTCGCGAGATTGTCCTTCGCGATAAACCCGAGCATATGCTGGAGATATCCCCGAAGGGCACAGTCCCCGTCCTTATGCTGGGCGACGGCACGATCATTGATGAAAGCCTAGACATCATGATCTACGCACTGGGTCGCCAAGACCCCGATGAATGGCTTTGCGAAGACGAAGAAACAACAGATTTTTTAATCAAAAGAAACGATAGTGAATTTAAATACGCTCTGGATCGTTATAAATATCCGAATCGATATCCAGATGAAAATTGCTCGGACATGTTCGACCGCGGCGCTGAAATCCTGCACAATCTAAACGCGCGCATCGATAAAAACGGAGCGTTGGTTGACGACTATAACACCCTCGCTGATTACGCAATCTTCCCGTTTATCCGCCAATTCGTCAATACAGACAAAGATCGCTTCCATGCGCTAAACCTAAAGCCATTAGAAAAATGGCTAAACACGCACCTGAAAAGTCCGCTTTTCAATGCCATCATGGAAAAATACAAACCATGGCAACCTGAAGACCCGGCGATCATATTCGGTCATAAATGAACTATCATTAAAGATAGTCATCTGCGCCAAACAAATCGTCCACATAAAACGCCAGCGAAACATCACCAACATCCTGCGCACCGTTATCGGATATATTCACAATATCCCCGCTAAACACGCCAAGGCCAATCGCCAACAACAAAAACACACCAAGCGCCAATGCCGGTTGCGGCATCATAAGCTTTTCCGTGACGCGGCTAAACCAATCGCCGATAACAAAACGCGACTTACCTTGTGCCATATTTCCTTGCGGGATATTTTTGCTCGCCTCAATAATCCTATGCGACATATTGCTTGGCGCATCGGGTACATCCCGTCTCTTTAATAACATCTCAAATTCATGATCATCCATAACTAACCCTCCCCGCTTCATTGTTTTCAAACTTGCCCTTAAGCGCCCCCTTCGCTCGCATGACCAGCGACTCAAGCGCCTTAACACCAACCCCTAAAATCTCCGCAGCTTCCTTATTACTCAACCCTTCATAGACACAAAGGTTAAGCGCCAATTTCTGTCTCTCCGGTAATGCCTGTATTGCCGCCTCAAGCGCATCTTGCTGCTCATTGTGCACCATAACATCATCCGCCAAATCGGCCTTATCCGCCATCAAATCAATCACATCAGGATTGCTTTGCGGCTTTTTCTTACGCGCCGCATCAATACCAACATTCGTTACAACCCGATAAAACCACGTCGTAAACTTAACACCTTTGCTCGCATCAAAACCCTGCGGCTTTGTCCATAATTTCAAAAAAGCATCCTGCACAATGTCTTCCGCTTCAACAGGATTGCCGCAAACACGATAAGCCGCCGCAAAGAACATTTGCATATGCCGCTCAACAAGGCAGGCAAAAGCCTGATGATCACCGCCACATATGTGCGCCATCAGGCTTTCATCACTCAATGTTTTATGATCAACCATATTGATGGTTTAATCCTTTTTCACGTCATCACGTTTTTCTTTGCGCTCTTGGAAACGCTCTTTCATTTCGGCGCGTCTCTTTTCATGCGCAGCCTTTGCTTCTTCTTTGGTGATTTTGTTATCACCGTCTGTATCCATCTCTGAAAAACGATCCGTTGCGTGGCTGATAAATTCATCCTTTGAAATCGCGCCATCACCATTGGTATCGTGCTTTTCAAACATTTTCGCGCCGCGATCGCCACGATCACCTTTATCACCATGATGATCCGCCAAAGCAGGCATCGCACCAAAAGCCATAGCAAACACACTTAACATCAAAATCTTCTTCATTTTAAAGTCCTTCTCTAATAATTGAACAACACACAATCATAGCATGTTGTAGTCCTGATACGGTGATATCAGAAGAAACCTTCGCTTATATGATAAAAAATTATTAAATTATCGCGCAACGATATCAAAAACAACGCGATGACCGCGCTCACCTGACGGCTTAAACGCCTTTTGGTAAGCTAGCTTGCCCGGTGCATTCAAAGCAACCTTAACAACGGCGCCAGAACTGCCCGTCTTGCCACTATACCCCGCAACCAAACCTTTATCTGCGAGATAATCTTGTGATGACGCCCCCCACGCAACGTCAGCCATCTTCACAACCAACGTTTTATTATCATCTTCAAAATAAGTATGAAAACGCGTTTTATCCGTCACATCAAACACAATCCTAGTCTTGCCTGGATGCTGCCCAACGCGGACGCCACTCACACGCGCCCCCGACGCAACGGCGGTTTTAGGCATTTTTGCATCAGCAACATTATCCGCCTTCGGCTCAATAGGTTTACTCAGCGCATCTTGGCGCGCCTTGTGTTTTGCCAAAATCGTCTCAACATATGTCTTCGCATTGTTTTGCTTATTAATTGGGCCATCTTCAATCTTCAAACCTTTAGGCGCCCCAATCCCAGCCACATCAGCTAGTTTATCTGGATCGGCCTCCACACGTACAGTACGCGAGTGCAGCTTTTCATGCGCCTTATACTCCTCAACTGTTTTTGAGAACTTGTTCTTACGATTAATCTTTTGTGGGTTAACATCGCTGCGCGCCAACATATGCTGTTCAATCGGTGAAAGAACACGATCCTCATCCACAATCGCAACGTCACCATCTCCACCAAGCAAATCCTCAGACGTCTCAATAGCTGGCGGTCTCGCGAGCGACGCATCAACCGAAGCGCCTCCATTTTGCGTAGCTTGACACCCACCAAGCACAAACAAACTGGTCACAAATAAACAATAGACGGGGCGAATAGAAACCAAACGCGGCATATCTTTAAGTCCTGATAATGATCAAACGCACCATGCGGAAAGAACGAGTTGAACAACTCTAAAAATATAATACCGCATTTCACCCCCTCATAACAAGTCCCACCAAAAGATGAAATCACCACACAACCTTAAAGAAAAATTAATCATTTTAGCCAAGAATGAAATCACGATGAATAAATATAACAACAACACATTCAAACAAAACGCACTAGCAGCCCTAGAAACCGCCCTCTTCCTAAAAAAGGGCGCAAAGCGCTTCTCGAGTGATAGCAAAAGCCTGAAGCAATCATTCTTGCTTCCTATCATGCTTTTGCCCATCACACTTATCATCGTTTTTTACGCACACCCTGATGGCAAGCTAGCAGACGGAGCAACACAAATCCTTGCAATCATTTACACATTGCGCCTCTTTATCTATTTGGGATTATTTTTGGGGTTTGTATACCTCATGACAAAATCAATGGACAGAGCCGAAGATTTCAAACGCTTCGCCACCGCCAATAATTGGCTAACTCTGCCCGCTGCTGGCGCAATGCTGCCCCTGTTATGTTTATTCCTAAACGGCTCGCACTCATGGGCAGAAATATATCCAATGATGGTGGTTGTCACGCTGTATGCATATGCATACACCGCTTTCATGGCAACTTATGTATTGCGTATCCCTTATGAGCTGGCTGGCTTTATTGCTATCGCAGGCATGGCAATCCATCAATCATCGCTCACCGCCCTCAAATGGGCCGCAGTGCAAACGATCACGCTCATTTCTTAATCATCTCAGAAAACAGCCCAATATAGCGATCAGGAACAGTCGAGTAGGCCATATGCGCCAATAACGCGACAATCCAACTCACCGTAATCACAATTGGCGGCACACCAAATTTCAAACCCAAAACACCAAAAGCGCCAGTCACAAACGCCAACACCAAAATACAAGCTGTTGCACGCCCATCCGAAATACCTGCATGCACGAAATGATGGTGAAAATGCCCACGATCGGGTGAAAACGGATGTCGCCCTTGTCGCGTCCTACGGTAAAACTGCGCACATGTATCAAAAATAGGAATCGCCAAAACCCATGCCACGCCAATTGGCGCAATTGCAGGCGCGTTAAAATTGCGCCCGGCATGAATTGCAAACCACGCCAAACACAGCCCGAGACACAAACTCCCCGCATCCCCTAAAAACAAAGATGCTTTACGGCGAAACGGACTGCGCATGTTGTAAATCAAAAAGCCGACTATCGCTGCAATCAAAATCGCTGCAATCAAAAACTCCGATACATACCCGCCCGAATAAAAACCATAGGCCATCCAAGACAACGCAACGGCGCAGAACCCCGCCGATAATCCATCAAGCCCATCCATCAAATTCACCGCATTAATCAACAAAACAACAGCGGCAAATGAAAACGGCAAAGACATAAAATCAAGGCCTACGGCGCCAAGCCCGAACAAATCCCCTAATTGAAAAATTTGCGTATCACCAAAAATAATAATCAACGCCGCCGCCAAAAATTGAATAAAGAACTTCACCATAGAATGCAGATGCAATTTATCATCAACAGCCCCCGTCACAAGCAAAAGCAATATCCCCGCATATAGCGGCCAATAAGCCGATAGCGAAAACCCCGCAAAAACCGAAACACCAATAAAAACCGGAAAAATAATCAATCCACCAATTAGCGGCACCGAACCTTCATGTCTCTTTCGTCCCTCTGGCCCATCTGGCGCATCAATCAATTTCAAGATCGGCGCAAGCTTTATCGCAAGCGGCACCAAAGCCACAACACATAAAAACGCCAAAATTGGAAAAACAAAAATAGCCATGTCGGAAACCTACCCCTTAAATCGCGAGGGACAAAGCGCCGCTATCACTTCATGTGACAAAGTCTGTGGTTTATTATCAATCATAGCCACCAAAACATCCGCCGCGATTATAGAACTCAAAATCCCATACGACCCATGCGCGCTCGAAATATAAGCCCCATCTCTTAATTGACCAACAACCGGAAAATGGTCACGCGACGCGCAGCGCACCCCCGCCCAAGACCTAATAACGTCTAAATCTCGATCAAACGCAGGGATCGCCGCATATAAATTTTCAAGATTATCAACATCATCTTGCGCCAAAACCTCATCGTGATCCAACCATCTCTGAAACGTTGCGCCGACCATATGTTTACCATTAACGCCCTTGCTCAAATATCCGTCATAACAGAGATGACATTGGAGAGCTTCGCTTTGATCGCTCGCCTCCAATAATGTAACTTGTCCGCGCACCGGACGAAAATCGATATGTTTCGTATCGTTAAATATGCGTGACGACACTCCCGTCGCCAATACAACGACATCCGCCTCAACCTCGCTTAAATTATCAGTCCGCGCATTGAGCCGCACCTCAACCTCAGCAGCATAAGCTGCGCATAATTTCGCGGGATGAATGCTGCCAGAACGCGGTAAATATAGCGCATCATGATCAATCTTAATCCCCGCAATATCCGATGCGTGCTGCGCGGATACAATGCGCATCGTATTTGGCACACCCATAGCATCGCCAAGCGCATCATCAGGCCAAGCTTCAACCATTTTCCCAAAACGCACCCGCCGTTTTTCATCGGTAATCAAGTGCAGTGCACCACACGGATCAAATTCAATATCCTTCAATGTCGGAAAAACCGATAATGCCCGCTTAAACGCTGAGGCATAATACTGGCTCTGCGGCGACCACTCTGCGCCAAAGCGAGGATTATAAAGCCCTACACAGTTGCCTGAAGCTCCACTGGCCAGCGTATCACCTGCCTCATAAATAATCGGAACATGGCCCGCAGCCTTCAGCATATAAGCCGCCGCGCATCCCGCTAATCCTCCACCAATAATTGCAATATTCATCGAAATACTCCGACACTCATCTCTCGTTTACGCCCAAATCCAGGCACCTTACTTACATCAAATCCAACCGCCGATAAACCGCGCCGGACAAACCCCGCCGAGGTAAATGTTGCAAAACTTGCCCCTTCTCGCGACAACCGCGCAACCTGCGCAAACACCGCATCACTCCACATCTCAGGATTGCTTGATGGACGAAACCCATCCAAAAACCAAGCATCCACACATATATTACAGGCCGCAAAACCATCCACAACATCACCAAAATAGAGCGTCAAAGTAACATTTTCAAAATTATACTCAAACACACCGCCCGGTGCGTCGGGATAAACATCCACCAATTGCGATCGCAAACCATCAAGCTCAGGCCAATGCGCCATCGCCTCATCAATCTGCACTTTCGACAGCGGAAATTTCTCCACAGATATAAAATGCAGCGTCTGCCCCGCCCGCCCCGCTTTCAAAAACAAATCCCAAACCGCTAAAAAATTCAATCCCGTGCCAAAACCCGTTTCCCCGACTACAAACACATCATGCCCCGCAAAAGCACCCGGCAAACCATTACCATCTAAAAAAACATGCCGCGTCTCCGCCAATCCATCCTCGGCGGAAAAATACACATCATCAAACTCTTGAGATCGGATCACTTTGGCCCCATATTAAATATTCAAATGAAATGAGAGCATAAGATCAAAATGAGCAATAATCCACTTTTAACCATCTCCGACCTCCCCAATATGGCCCCCGCATTCGAGCAAATCGAAAATGCGCATTACATGCCTGCCATTGAGGCCGCGATAGAAGAGGCCCGTGCCAATTACGAAAAGATCAAAAACAACCCAGATGCCCCCACTTTCGAGAACACCCTTGAAGCGATGGAAGCCGCTAGCGAAACCCTCGGCACAGCAACGGGCGTGTTCTACAATCAGCTTTCCTGCATGGGCGGTGATGAGCTTCACGAGCTTGCCGAAAAAATCGGCCCGATCACATCCAATTTCGGCAGCGACATCATCCTTGATGAAACCCTCTTCGCCCGTGTGAGAGCGATCCACGATCAAAAAGACACGCTCGACCTCGACACCGAACAAAAAACCCTTCTCAAAGATAGCTATAAAGGCTTCGTCCGCGGCGGTGCGCTGCTCAATGACGCAGATAAAAAGACATTGCGCGAGATCAACCAAGAGCTCTCAACTCTCGGCCCGTCTTTCATGAACAATGCATCCAAATCTGCGGAAAGCTTTGAGATGATCATCGACAATGAGGACGACCTCGCCGGCCTACCCGACAGCGCCATTGAGGGCGCAAAAGCCGCCGCAAAAGAAAAAGACCTCGGCGAGGGGAAATACCGTTTCACCCTCGATTACCCAAGCTACATCCCCTTCGTGCAATATGCGGATAACCGAGAGCTTCGCGAGAAAATGTGGCGCGCTTTTGCCAACCGCGCATGGGGCGATGACTACGACAATTCTGATAACATCAAACGCATTGTCACCCTGAAAGACAAACGCGCAAAACTCCTCGGCTACAAAAACCACGCGACATTCGTCCTTGAAGAACGCATGGCCAAAAAACCTGAGACTGTTTTACAATTCTTAGAAAAAATGAAAGCGGCCTACCTCCCCGCCGCCAAACAAGACCTCGCCGAACTTCAGGCCTTCGCAAAAGAACACGGCCTCACGCAAGACCTTCAGCCGTGGGATGTTGGTTATTACTCCGAAAAACTTAAACAAAAACTCTTCAAATTCTCATCCGAAGATTTCCGTCCATACTTTCCACTCGGCCCCGTGTTAAGCGGTTGTTTCGAACATTTTTCAAAACTCTTCGGTCTTACTTTCACCGAAAACACGAAATACGAAACATGGCATAAAGATGTAAAATCCTTTGACCTCACCGACAAAGCCGGAAATTTTATCGGCACACTCTTCGCAGATTTCCACCCGCGCACAGGGAAAAAACAAGGGGCATGGATGACAGGATATCGAAGCCAAGGTCTGTTTAATGGCAAAATAGAACGTCCCGTCATCGCGATCGTCTGTAACTTCACCAAACCAACCGAGGGCAAACCATCCCTTCTTACCCATGGCGAGGTTACAACCCTATTCCACGAAATGGGCCACGCCATCCATGGCCTGCTTTCAGACGTAAAATACTCATCCCATTCCGGCACATCTGTCCTCTGGGATTTTGTAGAACTCCCCTCACAAGTTCAAGAAAACTGGTGCTACGAAAAAGAGACACTGGACATGTTCGCCAGCCATTACGAAACAGGCGAGAAAATACCCGCCGAATTGATCGAAAAGCTACAAAGCGCCAAAAACTTCATGACCGGCTGGGGTGGCCTGCGCCAAACAAATTTCGGCTTTCTTGATTTGGCGTGGCACACCTGCGACCCAAGCACCATCGGTGATGTCGGCGAATTCGAAGACAAAGCAACCGAAGGTCTATCTCTCTTCCCAAGGCTCGCTGGCCCGATGTCATCATCCTTCAGCCACATCTTCGCCGGCGGCTATTCCGCAGGATATTACAGCTATAAATGGGCAGAAGTATTAGACGCCGATACCTTCGAGGCATTTCAAGAAAACGGCCTGTACGATCAGAAAACCGCAAATGCCTACCGCACCGAAATCCTCGCAAAAGGAGGCAGCGAAGACCCAACGACCCTTTACCGTAATTTCCGCGGGAGAGACGCCGACCCCAAAGCATTATTACGCCGCGAGGGCATGATTGATAAAGCAGCCTAAATTGCTTGTTGCTTTGTGATGAAGCGGTGAAAAAAAGGCTTTAGCAAAGAGATTTTTAAACTGGCCAGACAAAATAGTCGAAGTTTCGTTATGACTAAACGAGGCGTAGTTCAACGACGCCAGAGTGCAAAAATCCCGCAGCTAAAACAGCTCCATGAGCATGCAACGCGCCGATCCGCCGCCATATTTTTCTAACGTATCCAACGGCACGTGAATAATACGGTCATAATGCGATAATATCAGCTTTTCCTGATCCTCGCGTAACGCGGCATGAGCCCCCGACGACATCACAAGCATCTTCAACCCGCCCTCACCAACAACTTCAAGCGCATTTCCGCACATCGCCTTAAGCTGTTCGGCGTCAAATTCCACAACCTTATGCGTCTTTTTTATCGCCGACATCACCCGCCCGCGATCCGCCTCAACAATACTCTCGCTGCAAACACCCGCAAGGCTGCTTCCAATCCACATTACACAATCAGTATGGTATACGGGTTTTTCCGCATGACTTTGTGTCTCAAATCCAACCAATTCATATCCCATATGATCACACCATTGCTCAACCAACGCCCGATCACTGCGCGCCGACAATCCAGAATACCCAACACGGTTCACACGGTCCATCACGATACTTGCGGTACTCTCCAAGGCACGACCATCTGCCTCATATCGCGTCCAATCCTCGCAATGCGCATATGATTTCATCAGCAAATCAATTAAATCCTGATCGCGCTCGGCTTGTCTATTTTCATTCAGCATCGGATAGACAAACAACTTCCCCGCACCACCATCGTCATCACCAAAATCACCGCGATGCGTTGACAGGCAATTGGGAAAAACCATATCCGGACAATCCGAAAACCCGCGCGCAACCGTCACAAAAACACCCGCCTCAACAAGCGCATTACGCAAAGACCGAAACTCCTCCAACGCTCGCTCAAAAATAATCTCATTCGGCTCGTCATGCTCGACCTGATAGACATTCGTATCCATCGTCTCGGGGTTCGCGTAAAACGCAGATGGCTCGATCATCAAAATATGATTGGAAGATTGGTTAGACATTAAAATTCCTCTAAATATAAAAAATCACACATATTTGATTATGCGTGATTTTTGTAAACTTTTGAATAATAAAAGAAATTAAGCGTATTGCGCAGGAGCCGACTGCCCTAAAAACATCGGCAATGGCTGGCCTGTCGCCGATTCAATCTTTTCAATCGCCAAAATTGTCATCGGTACTTTATACCCCGCCTTAGACAGGCTATGACGACGTTGAGCCAAAAAAGAAGCGCCAATTTCAAATGTTTTCTTTTGGGTCTTACGCGCTGCTTCAAATGTTAAATAAAAAATCGCCTTATACCCAATCGGATCTTCCGTTTTTGGGCATGGCTCAATCACAACGCTGCTAATATTATCTTCCCAGTTACGCGCGCCTTGGAGAGGATTTTGAATATCTTTTTTTTGAAATGGCTTGCGCATCTTTAATTCCCACATACGAACACTGAACGGTTCCATTGGGATAAAGTTATCCACAGGATGGATTTTGGTCAAGCAAAAAGAGAGAGGAAATAAATCTAAATAAAGCGACAATTCATAAAGTGCATAAATTACTGATCAATCGCTATTTTTTCCTGAAAACGCATCTCCTCGGATAACACATCTTCATAATCATGATCACGTCGCAGCATCCATCTCACACTGCGCCCGGTTGTTGGAAAAAAATGAACACGGCGTACATAATGTCCGCCAAGATCTTCATTCATGATACTTAACCCTTTACGCGTAAGATACTCCCGCACAAACACATAAATCTTTGTCCCCTTATCTTCCGGGTCCCCTTGTATCTGTGCGCCACCATTAAGACGAATGCGGATGCGGTTTTTACCCGAACCCTTACGCTTCATTGCACCAATACAGTCTTCTATCGGTTTAAATGCTGTTTGTAGTAACTGGGGATCAACATCGTCAAAATTTGGGAAAGCCTGTAATATTTCTTCCGGCAAAAGCACATAACCACACGCACCAATATGCATATCAACATCATATACAGAAATCAAAACCCCCGCACCAAGAGTGGCCACAATCATCTGATCGCTTTTATCACTGAATAAAACCTGCCCCGGGTCAAGATACAGCGCATTCGCACTCTCATCTGATGCCGCATTAAAATAAGCATCATGATTACCGACAAAACGTCGCTCCGTTGAAGATTGGTCTATTTGTGTGTTCAAAATCTGCCCCTAAATATACGTCACCTAAATACCCGTAAACTTAACTATAATCTAAATATATTGACACATACTTAAGATTATCAAATGTCCTCCTTGATAAAAGGTAATGGTTCGTAATCTGGCTCTAATCTTTGCTTTGCGGAAACTGGTAAAAAAGGCCAAATAATCTGCTTACCAAACGCTCGCGGCATATAATCCTTCATGCCGATATCTGTTGGCGGGCGATAATTAGCGTTATAAAACGACCCAAAAACATGGTCCCAAATCATAACATTCTCGCCGTAATTACGATTACCTTCCTTCAAATCCTTCGAATGATGCCACCGATGAAGCGCGGGCGTATTAAACACATAATTAATCCAACCAAACCGCATTTCCACATTGCAATGTGTCAGCATCCCGATAAACGCCGTGACCGCCGATAACCACTTCATCACATCAAGCGGCGCCCCCAACACAACCAATATCAACATGCCAATCACAATACTCATCAAGCTATCAACAAAATGAAAACGTCCAGTATTCAAAAACCACAATTTCGTCACGCTATGATGAACCGCGTGAAACCGCCAAACAAACGCCGTAACATGCCCCAAACGATGCGCCCAATATAGCCCGAACTCCGCCGCAACCACACCAAGGCAGACCTGCGCCCACATTGGCCAATCATTCGGCCAAATTCCATGTGTTGGATTATCAAATAAACCAAGCAAACCAATCGTCCCACCAAAAATCAATAATCCCTGAACCGTTCCCTTGGACGATACCGTGTGCAAAATACTCGCGATATTTTGTCCATCTGGGTTCAACCACGCCCGCTCATGTGGCATCCATTTTTCCAACAAAAAAAGAGATACAATCAAAAACATATAAGCCAAATTAAAGAAAATAATCGGCATATCTAGCGAAAACCCATACGCCGTAATCGCCATGCATCCAATAAAAAGAACCGGCCACAATATCCACGACAATGCATATTTAACAGGGTGGTAATCATACCCAGTAACCTGACAAGTCACTTGTGAAGTCATCCGGCCTTCCATCTAATCATCCTGCCCCTGAGAACCGCTCGCCGCACGCATGAGACGATCGTTAATCGCAATCCCCAATCCCTCATCTGGGATCGCCATCACCGCAATCGCACTATGCTCTGGCCGATCAAGCTCCTTTAACATTGCAAATAAATGCGCCGCAGCCTCGTGCAAATCACCATCCTCGCTTAAATTACGCAAACGGCTTTCATCCATATCCGCCGCAGCCCCGCCAGATTTTTGCCCCATAAATTTCAAGGATCCAAACCCAAGCAACGCCTCACCATCACCAACATCAACTGCGTTCAGCCGCACTGGAGTATCAGGCGCGTAATGCTTTAACACCAAGCCCGGTGATTTCGGCGCATCCGAAACACCCGTCTCAACCAAAACCTCAACACCTAAAACCGCAGATATCTCTTCTGGCGTTACCGCACCGGGGCGTAAAATCACCGCCACGTTACTGGATAAATCAATCACCGTTGATTCCAATCCAACCTCACTCGGCCCAGCGGCAAGGATCAAATCAACATTTTCACCCAAACTATCCGCCACATGAATAGGTGATGTCGGACTTAAACTACCCGAACGATTAGCACTCGGCGCTGCAAGTGGAACACCCGCCGCGCGGATCAATGCTTGCGTCACCTTATGCCGCGGCGCACGCACCGCAAGCGTTGGCAATCCCGCGCTCACCAATTCCGAAATATCCGTCCCTGCCTTGCGCGGTAAAATCATCGTCAACGGCCCCGGCCAAAAACGATCCGCAAGCGCCTCCGCACGGTCATCAACCTCAACCAAAACACCAGCCGCAGCCAAATCCAAAACATGCACAATCAAGGGATTAAACGAAGGGCGTCCCTTCGCCTCGAATATCCGAGCAACCGCTTGCCCGTCAAACGCATTCGCCGCCAGCCCGTAAACCGTCTCGGTCGGCATTCCCACAAGCCCACCATCACGCAAAATCTGCGCGGCTTCTTCAATGCTGTCTTTATTAGCCGTTTTAATCACCATACCCCTTAAAAGAGCCACCATTACACCCAAAAAGCAAGCCTCTCGACAGCAAATTTGGCACAGAATTTGCTTATTTCAATCCGAAAAAAGAAAGGCTTAACCACCATGACCAGCATCCTAAGCACCCTTTTTAGCGGTTTCACGCCTCAGCAAATTAACGATGGTAAAAATATATCCAACGCAAACGCGGAATATATTGCCCCCAAAAACAATAAACAGGAAAAAACTGCAGCCCTCGGCGCGGCGGCAGAAACACCAAATGCACCTCCACATCTCAGTAAAGTCGAACAAACCAAAACACTGTTCAACACGCAACAAATTGCGCAAGACAGCAATAAAACCGATAAAACTGCAAACAGCAATTACAACAATGCCGTAACCGCCTTCCAAAAATACATGGAGATGTCCCCTGAAGAACGCTATTTTGAAGCCTTCCTGAAAAAAGAAGGCCTAACCCAAGAACAATTCGACGCACTCCCACCTGAGGAAAAAGAAGCGCTCTTGGATAAATTCAACGACTACGTTAAACAACAAAATGAAGAAGCCAGATTAAAACAACAGGAAAAAGAACTTACCGGACAAACATCATAAAATGCGAAACAGCCAGTCTATATGAACCTGTCATTAAAACGCATTATAATAAGTTCCGCCGGTTAGCGCTTTAGGAACACCCGTCGTACCGGGCACGGTGAGCGGCAAACCAAGCAATGAACGCACAGCCAAATACGCAAAAGCCTGTGCCTCGATCGCGTCACCATCATAGCCCAAATCTTCAATCGGCTTAACCACACTTGGCGCCAACATATCGCGAAGCAATTCCATCATAAAATTGTTCTTACGCCCACCACCACAGACATACCAAACCTCAGGCACGCGCGGAAAATGCTTAACCGCCGCCATCACGGCCGCCGCACTACACACCGCCAAAGTCGCAAGCGCATCCTTCGGATCTTCCGGCAATTGCGCAGCTAAATCCGCAAATTCATTCCGATCTAGCGATTTTGGAATCAGTGTCTTGAAATACCCACGATCTAAAAATGCATCAACAATAGCGCGATCTGCTTTACCGCTATGTGCAATCTTACCATCCTCATCGAATTCACAATCAAAATGTGCCTTACAATAATCATCCATAATCGCATTCCCTGGCCCTGCATCAAACGCAACCAATTCCTGCCCAATGAATGTCACATTCGAAACCCCGCCAATGTTCAATACCGCAACAGGAGCATCAGAGGCCTGCACAATCGCATCATGATATAACGGTGCAAGCGGCGCGCCCTGCCCACCTGCTTTCACATCCGCCTGACGCATATCCGCCACAACATCAATGCCACAAGCCTGCGCAAGCGCATCCGCATCACCAAGCTGCCATGTTAAACCAGCGTCAGGATCATGGGTAATCGTCTGCCCGTGAAAACCGATCACGCCTGCCTCAAACCCCGAAGCCTTCACCGCTTCAATATGCGCCTGTGTTACCAAATCCTCCGCCGCACGCGTATCGTTATCCGCCACACGTTTGCCAAAACACGCCCGCACCGAATCACGTACCTCTGCCCCATAAGGATGCGCATAAAACCCCAATGGCTTCACATATCCCTCGCCATCAGTTTCAATCAACGCGACATCAATCGCCCCATCCAAAGAGGTCCCTGACATCAATCCAATCGCCCTATAGACTTTCTGTTCATCCATGCTTATAAAAATTCCCTATGACTTATAATTCTACATTCCTGAACATCTTAAACGAGCGCGGCTTCATTCACCAGTGCTCAGATTTTGATTCTTTAGATAAAAAACTAAGCGAAGGCATTCAATCCGCCTATATCGGATATGACCCGACAGGACCAAGCCTCCATGTAGGCCACCTTTACACAATCATGATCCTGCATTGGTTCCAAAAATCCGGCCACAAACCGATCAGCCTCATGGGTGGCGGCACCGCGCTCATCCCTGACCCGACATTAAAAGACAAAACACGTCCACTGCTCACGCCCGAAAACATCAACGATAATATCGAAAGCATCAAAACCGTCTTCGAAAAATTCATTACCTATGATGACAGCGAAACCGGCGCAATCATGGTCAATAATTATGACTGGCTTTCAAGGTTAGATTACATCGAATTCCTTCGCGATGTCGGCATGCATTTCACCGTCAACCGCATGCTCACCTTCGACAGCGTTAAAACACGTCTTGATCGTGAATTGCCGATGACATTCATCGAATTCAACTACATGATCCTCCAAGGCTATGACTTCACAGAACTTCATCGCCGTTATGGCACCATCCTTCAAATGGGTGGCAGCGACCAATGGGGTAATATTATTAACGGCGTCGAACTAGGTCGTAAAAAAGACCGCGCCCATCTTTTCGGCCTTACCGCCCCCCTTCTCACAACCGCTAGCGGCGCAAAAATGGGTAAAACCGAAGGCGGAGCCGTCTGGCTTAACGCCGACCTGACATCACCTTATGATTATTACCAATATTGGCGTAATGTCGAAGATGTCGATACGGTTAAAATGTTGAAAATCTTCACAACCCTTCCAATGGATGAGATCACAAAGCTGGAAGCTCTCGAAGGCGCAGACATAAACGAAGCCAAAAAAATCCTCGCATTCGAAGCCACCAAATTATGTCACGGCGAACAAGCCGCGCATGATGCCGCCCAAACCGCCGCCAAAGTTTTCGAACAAGGCAGCGTTGGCGACGACCTACCAAATATCACAATCGACGCATCGCGGCTTGATGATGGCATCAGCATCCTCGACCTCTTCATCGAATGCGGCCTCGCAGAATCCAAAGGCGAAGTTAAACGCCTCATTAAAGGCGGCGGCGCTAAACTCAACGATATCGCCATCACCGACCAAAATGCAAACGCATCAAAAAGTGACCTCACAACCGAAGGCCACATAAAACTATCCGCAGGAAAAAAGAAACACGCATTGGTGAAGATTTAACCGCCTAAACCGCCGCGACAATATCACCTATGAATTAAACCGGATTAGTCATCAGGCGTTGGAGCGCTGCCCTCAAACAAAATGCTCCGCAATATCCCCGGTGCGAGGACGGAAAGTGGATTAACCGAAACATCGGGATCTTTTCCCTCGCCTTTAATCTGATAAGTCGCCGCAAACAAGCCACTCGTCCCACCCAAAATATTCCCCACAAGCGGAATATCTTGCAAGATATTGTTAATACCAGACAGCGGAATAATCGTACCGTCGATATCAATATAATTTTTTGCGTTATTAAACGTCCCCTCAAACGTTAAGCCCAAGGCATTGCCCGATGTGCGTCCATCCTTAACAACCAAAACGCTTCCCTCGGGACGGAACAACCAATCAAAATCAGCCTCCAATTTCGAAAACGCCAAGCCCTCACCCGCCAACATATCCGCAGCTCCCGGCAATGATAACGCCGATATAATCTGCGCCAAGCCAGGGGCCTTCACAACGCGAAAATCAGACATGCGCGCTTTACCGATCAAATTCCGATCCGCAAAGCCCTTAACCGGCTCACCATGAATAATCAACTTCCCACCGCGCACATTTGGATACAGACCAAACGCACTCAGCACCGCACCCGCATCATCCGCCTCTAAGCGAAAAACACGCTTACCGTTCACATCCGGTTTAAACCGAACATAAAGCGCGCCTTTACCCGCAACCGCGTCAAACTCGACTTGGTTAAATTGCCCCTCACCATTCAAATCAGCGAAAATCTTACCATTGCGAAAAACACTTTCATCCGGCGCCAACATCCTATCCGCTGTAACCGAGATACGCATAGGTGGATTCTCCTTCGCCCCATCATCATCAACATCACGGTTTAAAAACGGTGCCATGTCCAAAATCGACGCATCCATCGACAAGTTTAAAACCCCACCAGAACTAACATCAAAATCAATTTTTCCCTTGGTCTTGCCAATAACAAACTCATTGATCGTCCCCGTCGATATCTCCGTATCTCCATTAAATGTCCTAAACCCAAGACTGGATGGCTTTAAAGAAATATCAGGCGCAGAAATAACCAAATCAGTAATCTTGGTAAGATTATCATCCTTCAAATGTGCCTTAAGGGTAACATCGCCTGGTTGCCCCTTGGTCTTCTCATAATCAAATGGATTAAAAAACAAAACAGCCGAGCCAATATCCGCTTTAACATCCGCAATCGCCGTGCCGTCATTTTTCTTGGTATAATCAACATCGACCGTCGCCGCGCCGCGCATAAAGTCACTCAAATCAATACCAAGCTTCGCCCGCAGATCATCATCAATAACCATCTTTACTTTAGTCTTAGAGCTGTAAGGCTTACCTTCCGCGAACAAAAACTCACGATAATCAAGGTCGATATCACGTCCATCCAATTGCCCCTGCCCCGTCAACGCAAAAACGCCATCTTTGACAGAAATATTATATGGTCCTTTGGAAAGGGGCAAATCCTGAACAACTTTTGGTAAATGTAAATCGCTGATACTACCATCAACATCAATCAAAACATCCGCTTTCAAAATATTATCGCGGGTCGGAAATTTCAGATTTATATCCGCAAGGATATCGCCCTTAACCGCGTTAATGTCACCATCCAAATGCACACCAATCGGCTCATCCGATAAATATCGTAACATTGATTGAAACGGCCCTTCGACCTTCAATGTCAAATCTGCCTGCCCCTGGCCCGCTTCAATAATATTTGAAAACACCAATGTTGCCTCTGGCACTTTCATATCAAGAATTTGCGCCGACGTTAAGTCGATACGAATCGTTTCGGATTCATAATCAAACTCTCCCTTGCCAAAACCATGTGTCGCCGGTGCCATCGAACTTTTATATTTCACGCGCAGATTTTCAAAATCAAACCCAGCTTTCAAACGCGTTAAATCAACTGATAATTCTCCATCCTCATCAGGCTCCCCCGTGACTTCGAAATCCGTGTAAACATTGTGAAAAACACCTTCGGATAATTTATCAATCACCCATTCCTTCGAGGAATCATCGTCCAAAACCTGCGGCCATAGAGGTACGATCTGTTCATGTGTAACATCCTTAACATCAACCCTCCCCTTCGCTGCAAAACCACTATGTATGCCCCCCTCGGCATGCACCATATCCGCCTGCGCAGTGAAGGTAACACCGCCAGTCGTGATCTTTAGCGCATCTAATTTTGCTAACTTTTCCATTCCGTCATAGGTCAAACGCACACCAAAATCAGAATACGCCAACGGCTTGTCATCAAATTCAGGAATATCCAATTCCCCACCTTTGGAAAACACAATCACTTGCGCCTCACGCACGGAAAAATCACGTGACAAAACAGCCGTCGCCGTCGCATCAAGACGCACATTATGCCCCTTTAAAAAGGACAACTCAGGGATTTTATCGCTTAAAAAACGCGTATGAAATTGCGTTAAAATGCTCTCGATTTGTATTTCATCACCCTGCCACCCCGCGAAAACATCACCTTCAATATTTGGTGAAACCTTCTTCGGTGTCTTTGGCAAACGCGGCAAATCAATATTATAACGTGCCCGCATCCCATCGCGCTCACGTTGTAATGAAATATCCACGCGTGGCACCTGCCATGATCGCGAGAGAACTTTGTCGTCAATTAATACGCGCGCATCCTCTATTTTTACCAACTTCAACTTAGCCAAGCGTCCGCTTTCGCGTCCTTCATCCTGACGAAAAACATCAAGGATATCATCAAGCGAAATTTCCGCTGCAGAGTTATCAGAAGACGATTTATCACCAGCCGAACTGGTCAAACCAATAGAAAATTTATTCTCCGCTGAACGCTTTAAAAGCACGGACGGCTTTCGCAAAATCAACCCCTCTGGCGCCACTTGAGCGAGCAACAATTTCGCTTTGTTCAAACTCAGCGCGGCGCTATCAATCGCAAGGATAAGATTGCCATCTCCATCAAAAATCTTACCACCGCTAAGCCCCAGCAAAAGTGGCCCCTTAAGATCCGGCCACTGCAAAACAGCCTTATCAAAATCAACATTCATCCCCGTTATAGGGTCGTATAACGCCTCTTTAATCGTCGGCTTGGCAAAAGCAATATCAATCGGGCCGGTT
>Ga0100391_1001992_pt1 | contig 22055 bp, 24 predicted proteins | sample CryGeymeta201515_FD_81541 | JGI IMG/M metagenome (GOLD analysis project Ga0100391, IMG submission 81541) | Groundwater microbial communities from Crystal Geyser aquifers in Utah, USA - Crystal Geyser metaG 2015-15 | ecosystem: Environmental > Aquatic > Deep subsurface > Groundwater | place: USA... | reverse complement strand
CACATTGGGACTGAGACACTGCCCAGACTCCTACGGGAGGCTGCAGTCGAGAATCTTTAGCAATGGGCGAAAGCCTGACTATGCGACGCCGCGTGTGTGATGAAGGTCTTCGGATTGTAAAACACTGTCAGATCGGAAGAAGCCTTTGGCTTTAAATAATCGCCAAAGGCGGACGGTACGATCAAAGGAAGCCACGGCTAACTCCGTGCCAGCAGCCGCGGTAATACGGAGGTGGCAAGCGTTACTCGGAATTATTGGGTGTAAAGGGTATGTAGGTGGATTTGTAAGTCGAATGTGAAATACCTTTGCTTAACGAAGGAACGGCATTCGAAACTGCTTATCTTGAGTATTGGAGAGGAAAGGGGAATTCCCGGTGTAAGGGTGAAATCTGTAGATATCGGGAGGAACACCAGTGGCGAAGGCGCCTTTCTGGCTGAATACTGACACTGAAATACGAAAGCTACGGTAGCAAACAGGATTAGATACCCTGGTAGTCGTAGCTGTAAACGATGAGCACTAGGTGTCGGGCCGCAAGGCTCGGTGCCGCAGTTAACACATTAAGTGCTCCACCTGGGGAGTACGACCGCAAGGTTGAAACTCAAAGGAATTGACGGGGGCCCGCACAAGCGGTGGAGCATGCGGTTTAATAGGACGCTACACCTGGAACCTTACCAGGGCTTGACATGCTGGAAGTAGAAACCTGAAAGGGCAACGACCTGTCAAATCAGGAGCCAGCACAGGTGTTGCATGGCTGTCGTCAGCTCGTGCTGTGAAGTGTCGGGTTAAGTCCCATAACGAGCGCAACCATCGTCTTTAGTTACTCAGCAATGGGATCTCTAGAGAGACTGCCTCCGTTTAGGAGGAGGAAGGTGGTGATGACGTCAAGTCAGTACGGCCCTTACGCCCTGGGCTACACGCGTGCTACAATGGTCGGTACAATGAGTTGCGATACCGCGAGGTGGAGCTAATCTCAAAAAGCCGGCCCCAGTTCAGATTGAAGGCTGCAATTCGCCTTCATGAAGTCGGAATCGCTAGTAACGGCATATCAGACATGATGCCGTGAATACGTTCCCGGGCCTTGTACACAAAATTAAGCGCGCCAGGCAGTTTATAAAGCAAGAAGGTTAAAATCCTTTTCCGCCACAAAGTGGCGAGATAGCCAAAAAAATTACGGCAGCTGCGATACCGAGAGGGTTGCAGCGGAGGGCCTGAGGCAAAAAGCAGCCAGACAAAAAAGAGTATTTCGACTTATACGGTGTGTTATAAGGAAGAAATAAGTAAAAAACTCGTTTGGATGTTTGGAAATGTTTTATAGATGACCCTGGGAGACCCTAATTCGATAGATAATTATTACGAATTAGGGAGTCAGCAGACTCATAGTAGCCGATTAGTCGGCAAAGGAGAAACCTATGACAGAAATGTCACCTGAAAATGTTAGTGGTTATGTAACTGGCGAAGGTTGTTTTTACGCAGAGAGCGGTTACGACTCGAAGTATAAGCTTAAACACAGGATACGATTAGCGTTTTGCATAGAAGTAAGAGTAGATGATCGTATTTTGCTGGATATGGTAAAGAAACAACTTGGATGCGGCAACGTTTATAGTTTAGATTTTGGTCGCTACAAAGGTTATGAAGCTAAAAATTGGAGGCCTCACGTAAAATTGCGGATAAGCAATTTTGAGGATTTATTTAATAAGGTCATACCGTTTTTTAAGCAGCATAATCTTTTCGGTGTAAAAAAACAGGCGTTTGATATTTTTTATGAGATCGCGGAAGCGATAAAAAATAAAAAACATCTGGAAGAAAAAGGCTTGGAAGAAATTAAAGCTTTAGTCAAGCAGTTGCATGAACTAAACAAAAAAGGTTTATAGGTCTCGCTGAGTGCGGGAAATCCGCTTGCTCAGTGGGAACACGAAGTAATTATCAACTATCGTAATCCGCCCGTCAAGCGATGGAAGCCGGAAGCACCCAAAGGTGGCAGTTCTAACCCAGCAATGGGGGGGCTCCAACGAAGGTGAAGCTGGTGACTGGCGCTAAGTCGTAACAAGGCAGCCGTACCGGAAGGTGTGGCTGGATCACCTCCTTTCTAATTTTATTCTGATTTATCAGCATAAATGCGGAGAGAAATATTTAACTAACGAAAAAGTCGTTAGTATTGGTTATTTCGGTTTTTTATAGTTTCACGCGGAATCACCGCGGACACTTTTACCTGTGGGTTCCGTAATCTGGGCCCATAGCTCAATTGGCAGAGCATCGTGCTGATAACGCGGTGGTAGAAGGTTCGAATCCTTCTGGGCCCACCAATTTTCGCCAAATATAACGTTTAGCGAAAATTGTCCCGAGTCCCTCGCTGCAAGCATCTTAGGTGTTAGCGTTTCGGGACGAGGGGCAAAAGGAATTTTTCCCTCGTCACTGTGCGTGATAGCAGGTGACTCGGGATGAAATTTCTGCTTGGTAAAATACAGGAAATTTCAGGGCCTGTAGCTCAGCTGGGAGAGCGCGTGCTTTGCAAGCATGAGGCCAGCGGTTCGATCCCGCTCAGGTCCACCAAATTTTGCAGCTCTTTTTCATGGACAAAATTTGTCCCGAGTCGCCAGCAATCGCGAGATGCGACGAGGGGCAAAGAAGCATAACATAGAGGTTTCATCCCTCGCCACCACTAGTAATAGCGGGTGACTCGGGATGAAATTTCTGTGCGGAAGAAAGCTGGAAATTTCATAAACATTCCTGAAATTTTTTTCAGGTTTGATCTTTGACAACTGCATAGTCTTTTTAGTTAAAAGCGTGTATATACAATTAGCTAGTTAAAAAAACGAGATTTTTGGTCAAGTTACTTACGCTTGTGATGGATGACTTGGTCTTGATAGGCGATGAAGGACGTGGCAAGCTGCGAAAAGCTGGGGTTAGTCGCAAACTGACTTTGACCCCCAGATGTCCGAATGGGAAAACCCTCTGCGGGTAATGCCGCAGAATTTGCGTCTGAAATTTAAAATAGGATGCAAAAGCCACACCGGGAGAAGTGAAACATCTCAGTACCCCGAGGAAAAGAAAAAGACATTTATTTCCCAAGTAGCGGCGAGCGAACGGGAAGAAGCCCAAACCTTATTTACGTGATAGCCCGCGTGCGTTGTAGATAGGGGGTTATAGGTTCTCACCTGACGGAATGCGGATCCGTCGGAAAGTTATAAACCTTACTTGTAGTTGAATGCCATGGAAATGGCAACCAAAGAAGGTGATAGTCCTGTATATTAAACAAGTAGGGCTTTCTGGGTGGGATACCTAATTACTATGGGACACGTGAAACCCCATAGGAACTCGGCCAGACCATTGGCCAAGGCTAAATACTCATCAAGGACCGATAGTGAAAAAGTACCGTGAGGGAAAGTTGAAAAGAACCCCTGTAAGGGGAGTGAAATAGTACCTGAAATCACAAGCTTACAAAGCGGTGGGAGCGCTATGACGTGTCTTCGGATGCGTAATGCGTGACCGCGTGCCTTTTGGATAATGAACCTGCGAGTTATTTTGTTCAGCGAGGTTAATTTCGTGATTAATCGTCACGATTGAAGCCGTAGCGAAAGCGAGTCTGAATAGGGCGATTAAGTTGGACAAATTAGACCCGAAACTGAGTGATCTACCCATGGCCAGCGCGAAGCGGCCTTAACCGGTCGTGGAGGTGCGAACCCGTCTGCGTTGAAAAGCGTTGGGATGAGCTGTGGGTCGGAGCGAAAGACTAATCAAACTCAGAAATTGCTGGTTCTCCTCGAAATTACTTTAGGGTAAGCCTTGCAAATTAGACATTGGGGGTAGAGCACTAAATGGGCTAGGGGCCCCACCAGGTTCCCAAACCCAATTAAACTCCTAATACCAGTGTTGCAATTGCAGGAGATAGACTGTGGGGGATAAGCTTCATAGTCAAAAGGGAAACAGCCCAGACCACCAAATAAGGTCTCTAATGTAAGCTAAGTTGAAAAGGATGTGAAGTCGCTTTGACAACCGGGATGTTGGCTCAGAGGCAGCCATCATTTAAAGAGTGCGTAACAGCTCACCGGTCAATGTGATTTCGCGCCTATAATAATCGAGGATAAGCTTACAACCGAATTTGTGGATTCGTTTTGCCTTCGGGCGAAGCGAGTGGTAGAGGAGCATTCTGCGCTAGGTTGAAGGGGTACCGTAAGGAGCCCTGGACGATGCAGAAGAGTTTATGCAGGTATAAGTAGCGAAAATCCCGATGAAAAAACGGGACGTCGAAAATCCAAGGTTTCCTGGGGAAGGTTAATCCGCCCAGGGTTAGTCGATCCTAAGCTGAGGCCGAAAGGCGTAGGCGATGGAAGAATCTGTTAATATTCAGATACTACCTATTTTGTGCTATCAACCAAAGAGTGACGCAGGAAGCTAAGCCAGCGGCCGGTTGGAAGTGGCCGTCGGGACTTTTATGGCCCGGAGAAATCCGGGAGAGAGGGGTCTTAGGGAGCCCAAGCTACGGCAAGGGTAAACTGGCCTACAGCTAGGCTGCCAAGAAAAACCTTTTTGGCGAATGGAATAGGTAATCGTACCGTAAACCGACACAGGTGGACACCCAGAATATGGGAAGACGCTCGATAGAACCCTCGTTAAGGAACTAGGCAAAATAGCCCCGTAACTTCGGAAGAAGGGGTGCCTTAAATTGTGAAGTGAACAACGGAGCAATTTAGGGTCTCAGTAAAGTGGCTCTTGTGACTGTTTAGCAAAAACACATCTCTCTGCAAAGTCGTAAAGACGACGTATAGGGAGTGACACCTGCCCGGTGCTGGAAGGTTAAGGGTAAAGGTTATCTTCAGCAATGGAGAGAAGCTTTGAACCGAAGCCCCAGTAAACGGCGGCCGTAACTATAACGGTCCTAAGGTAGCGAAATTCCTTGTCGGGTAAGTTCCGACCCGCACGAATGGTGTAACGACAAGAGCGCTGTCTCAATGAGGGAATCGGCGAAATTGTAGTGACGGTGAAGATGCCGTCTACCCGCGACTAGACGAAAAGACCCCGGAACCTTCACTGTACTCTGGTATTGAATTTTGGTTCGATATGTGTAGCATAGGTGGGAGGCTTTGAAACGCGGGCGTTAGCCTGCGTGGAGCCACTAGTGAAATACCACCCTTACTAAACTAGGATTCTAACTACGACCTCTAAAGCGTGGCGCAGGACAATGCCAGACGGGCAGTTTGACTGGGGCGGTTTCCTCCTAAAGAGTAACGGAGGAGCACAAAGGTTCTCTCAGTGCGGTTGGCAATCGCACGACGAGTGTAAAGGCATAAGAGAGCTTAACTGCGAGTCCGACGGGACGAGCAGATGCGAAAGCAGGTCTTAATGATCCGGTGGTGGAATATGGAATCGCCATCGCTCAACGAATAATAGGTACTCCGGGGATAACAGGCTGATCGAGTCCGAGAGTTCATATCGACGACTCGGTTTGGCACCTCGATGTCGGCTCATCACATCCTGGGGCTGTACAAGGTCCCAAGGGTCCGGCTGTTCGCCGGTTAAAGTGGTACGTGAGCTGGGTTCAGAACGTCGCAAGACAGTAAACTAGACCGTTGCTGTCTATAAATCTGACTATATGCTGGAAAATCCGAGAATTGTTCACTACTTGACAAAATGTCTTGATAGAGTTAATATATCTCTATGAAGATGTCAAGTGAAAATGTGCAACATGCGGACAATCAGCAGGTAAGCAGTGCTAAAAAGATATCCGATGAATATTTTTCAGGATTCGTCGATGGAGAAGGATGTTTCTATTCTTCAAGAGACATTCGATGCATTCAGAAAAAAATAACGATTTTTTGGTGTTTGCCGAAGTAATTGAAATCATAGGCAAAGGAGAACACTTAAAACGTGAAGGTTTTAATGAAATCGTTAGATTAGTGCATCGACCATCAAAGACATCATTGAAAAAATATTCAAAAGAGATTCTTTTAGTTAACTGAAACCTCAGAGACTATACGTCAGAACCCTTAGAAATAAGGGATAAGATATAGTCCGAACTGTATAGCGATATACAGAATCGAGCAGAAATGCTTCGATCCTCTATTAAATTAGAGAGTAACATAATTGTCGGTCTCTATCTGTCGTGGGCGCAGGACATTTGAAAGGAGCTATCCTTAGTACGAGAGGACCAGGATGGACGAACCTCTAGTGTTCCAGTTGTAACGCCAGTTGCAAACGCTGGGTAGCTATGTTCGGAAAGGATAAGCGCTGAAGGCATATAAGCGCGAAGCCCCCCTTAAGAATAGATGTCCCTGAAAGCACCTTGTAGATTACGAGGTTGATAGGTTTGGTGTGTAAGACCCGTAAGGGTTTAAGCTTACAAATACTAATCAGCTGTTTGGCTTGACCTTTTGAAAATTTCTTTCAGAAATTTTCATCCCGAGCCGCTTGCTCTAACGAGTAGCGGCGAGGGGAATCGTTCAAGCTTGCTAACAGTAGAAACACATAGATAACTATAGACTATGCAGTTGTTTTCATATTGAATAAGAAATTGTTCAGTGATCATACTGGAGGGGTCACACCCGTTCCCATTCCGAATACGGAAGTTAAGCCCTCCAAGGCCGATGGTACTCCATGGGTAACCGTGTGGGAGAGTAGGTAGTTGCTGGACTTATTCTGCTTCGCCCTTCACCAGAAAGATTTTTCTGGTAGGGGCTTCGCAGGAATAATTCCTACGAAGCGCATACCAGCTATTAGATTGTGTAGCGCGAAGTAGAATTAAATGTGGGGTGGTTTCAGAAATGAAGCCACCCCTTTTTTTGCCTTGACCTTGTTTTATATATCATATATAATAAGACCCTCAATATAAATCCTACCATTAACCCAAATAAGGAGCTGGATCATGCCCGACTATGATACGGATCATATCAGAAACATAGTATTATTATCTCATCCACAGGCAGGAAAGACTTCAGTTTCAGAGGCAATGCTTTTTGCCGCAGGCGCTGTAAGCCGCCAGGGAAAGATTGACGATGGTTCAACAACCAGCGATTATCTTGCTGATGAAATAGAAAGAAAGGGCTCCATAAACTTGGGAGTCCTTAATTGCATGTGGAAGAGCCATAAGATAAATATAATCGATACGCCCGGATATGCCGAGTTTATAAACGATGTTATAACAGCCCAGATAGCCGCTGACATTGCAATTATAGTGGTTGATGCCGCAAGCGGTATTGAGTTGGGCACAGAGCGCGCCTGGAAAATAATATCCGAAAAGAGATTACCGGCGCTGATATATATTAATAAAATGGATAGAGAAAGAGCGGATTTTCACAAGACATATGAAGCTATTGTAAACAAGTTTGGTAATAAATGCGTGGTGTTGGTAGCGCCCGAAGGCAAAGTGCTTGATAAAAAGGCCGGTGAAAAATATTATCAGCAGCTGGTTGATACGGTTGCCGAGGTTGATGATAAGCTTGTTGAAAAATATCTTGAATCAGGCGAGCTTTCGCCTGATGAGATAATATCAGCGCTTAAAAAAGGCGTTTTAGAAGGCAGCGTTATCCCTGTTGTGTGCGGCTCTGCCACAACTAATCCGCAGGCAGATATTTTGCTTGATATAATCACAGAGTTTTTTCCGTGCCCGTCGTATAAAACAGAGATAAAAGGCAAAACTCCTTCAAGCGGCGCTGAAGAGGCGCGTAAGATTTCTGATACAGAGCATTTCAGCGGCCAGGTATTTAAGACAGTGGTTGACCCTTATGTTGGCCAGCTAAGTATATTCAAGATTTTTTCAGGCAAACTTATGCCTGATACATCTTTTTACAATGTTTCAAGAGGCGCTTCAGAAAGAATAGGAAAGATTTTTTATATACAGGGCAAGTCCCAGGCGCCTGTTGCCAAAGCAATAGCAGGCGATATAGTCGCGGTTGCCAAACTAAAAGATACGCATACAGGCGACAGCATATCAGAGGATAAATCGCAGATTTTATTTGATCCGCCTGTGTTTCCTGAGCCGGCAATGAGCTTTGCGGTAAAGCCGAAATCGCGCGCTGATGAAGACAAGATCTCAGGCGCTTTAACAAAGCTTGCGCTTGAAGATTTGACATTTAAAGTAAACCGCGATCCACAGACAAAAGAGATGATTGTATCAGGTCTTGGCGATCTGCATCTAAAGATTATGTTACACCGTTTAAAATTGCGTTTCGGCGTTGATGTCGAGGTAGGCACGCCAAAAATAGCGTACAAAGAGACAATAGTAGGCAAGGGCGACGCGCAGTACCGTCATAAAAAGCAGTCAGGCGGAGCGGGCCAATTTGCCGAGGTATGGCTTAAGGTTGAGCCCATGGAGCGCGGCAAGGGTTTTGAGTTTGTCGACGATATAGTCGGCGGCGCAATACCGGGCCCGTTTGTTGTAAGCTGCGAGAAAGGCATAAGAAGCGCAATGGACCAGGGCCCGCTTGCAGGCTATCCTGTAGTTGATGTGCGCGCCATAGTTTATGACGGAAAGACGCATCCTGTTGACTCAAAAGATATAGCGTTTCAGATAGCGGCAAAGCATGGTTTTAAAGACGCGTTTCTTAAAGCAAGGCCGGTTCTTTTAGAGCCGATAATGGATATTGAGGTTACTGTACCCGATGAGTTTATGGGCGATGTCTCAGGTATGATTAATTCAAAGCGCGGCAGGATATTAGGCGTAAATCCTTCAGGCATAGGCAGTGAAACAGTTGCCGCCAATGTGCCGCTTGCTGAAATGTTTAAGTTTATATCGGAGTTGAAGTCGTTGACAGGGGGCCGCGGTTCCTACACTATGCATTTTAACCGCTATGAGGAAGTGCCCGGTAAATTCGCCCAGGCCATCATCGACCAGGCCAAAGCAACACGCCAGGAAGAAAAAGAAGAGTAACTAGCAGCCGCTCGGCAGGGTTCCGCAAAAGCACCAAAAATTCCCCTGCGAGGAATTTTTGGCTCCGAGTTTGCGCTCGCTCTTTTTCGCGTCAACTCGCGATAGCAGGACGCTCAAAATCCGTGCCCGCTCGCGCAAACTAGGTTTTGCTCCACCCTGCCATCGCGGCTGCAAATTAAACATTGTCATTCTGAGGGAGCCGCGAAGCGGCGACCGAAGAATCTAACGGGCACAGTTGAAAAACTAATCTTTTTCGGTTAAACTGCCGTCGTTTTATTTGGTAAAAAAATAAAGCAAAGCTAAAACGTCAGACGGTACGGAGCAATTAGAAACCTATTTTTATGGAGAAATGTGATGAAAAATATTTTAGGTTTAATATTATGTTTAAGTTTATTTGGATGCGCAACTATTCCTAGTTTTCGAGTTTTGGAACCAGCTGTGGATGAAGAAGTTATTGATATTCCTTATTTAAATCAAGAATCGCGAGTTGAGCTCGGAGAAACAATAGTTGCGAAAGGGAAAATTTATTCTTGTACTTATAAAGGCATGACGCTTTTTAACGAGGTTCATTCGCAAGGAGAGCCTAAAGCTCTCGTAGGTGGATCGGTGTCAGTACCTCCAGGTGACCTTATAATGAAAGCCGAAGACGCTGAGTGGGAGTATTTTTACGCTAAGCAAGTAATGATAACACGCTGGGGTGCAGTTTGGCCAGGAGTAGGAGGATTGAGGTTTTCGAAAATCAATAGTACTATTGAAATTTTTGCTCCTGATTTTACTTGGGCTTGGTCTAAAGTTCCGCATGCGGTCCCACAATATAAAATACATAAAATAAAGTCCGACAAAGAGCATAAGCCGAGTTTTAAGCAAGAACTTATTTATAATGGTAGGCTGGGAAACAGTGTTAAGTTCTTATATCGAGAGATTTCAGATGATATGATGCGACCAGCATTTTCGCAGGAAATACAATATGATCTGAATGATGGGAAAACGATAGGCTTTAAAGGATCTCGTATTGAAATTATTAAAGCATCTAATACCGAATTGAGATATAAAGTTATAAAGAATTTTCCGGAGTTAAATTATTGAGTAGTTAATCATAGCAAGGCTTCGTTTCTCGAAATTGCTTTGTGGGAAACGAAGCCAAAAATCAATTAGAAACATTCCAAAAAATTACAATATGAAGTTTAAGGTTAAAAAAGTACAGCCACAAGATGTATATAGAGATATTATACGTATTTCAGAGCGGCATCGTAAAGATATAAATGGTAATTTGATTAAAGAAGGAAGTATTTGCAAAGTAATTGTACAAGACAGAACAGTCTATGCTATATTACGAGGTCTTTCTGAAGGCGAATTTTTAAGTCCAGAAATTGAAATTGATGAGCGTTTGCGTAACCAACTTAAAATTAATGCTGATGATTATGTTGATTTTCTTTTTAAAAAATCTGGTTTTTGGGGTGAATTCATATGGGCATGGAAAGCTTCTGATCCAGCATATAGAATTAGCGCAAGAATGGCTTTGTTATCCGTGATTTTAGGGGTTTTAAGTTTGGCAGTTTCATCGATTTTCATGAAAAGATAACAAGCAGGCATTATTTAAAGGAATATTTTGTACCGTCTGAGAAATTAAGATTATACGTATCTCTGTAGCCAAGATTAAACGTGTCCCTGGTCTATGTACAGAAACAAGGAGGATTTATGAAAAAATATATTGGTGTATTTGTACTGGTTGTTTTTGCGGCGGTTTTGTTTGTTTGCAAGCAATTAGATGCTGCTCAGGAGAGTAAAGCAGTATATAAAAAGATTTATAAAGCCACGGCTGCAAAAGACGGGGTAAAAGAGATAACATATGAACAGTTTATGCAAATAAGAAATTCAAAGGAAAATTTCATCCTTTTAGATGTGCTTTCACCTGATAGTTTTAAAGAAGGCCATATAGACGGTTCTATATCTTTTCCGCTTAATACAATAAAAAAAGACACAGCCAGCGTAAAGATACCAAAGGGTTCTAATGTTGTTGTTTATTGCGGCGGTTTTCAGTGCAAGGCAAGTACTGCTTCAGCGCAGAAGCTTTCTGAATTTGGGTATAAAGTGCTTGATTACAAAGGCGGCCTAAAAGAGTGGCAGGAAAAAGGCAATAAGCTTGTTTAGGTAGCGGCGGGGCGAAGGCCCGGCGCAGGATAGAAAGGCGAAAATTATGGCAAAGAAGATATTATTATTGATACTGGCAATAATGGCTGTGTATATGTTTTATAAAAAATTTATGGCGGATACGATGGAGCCATTTTTTAAAAAATATAAAAATAATACAGATCTTTTTCAACTTTCTACCCAGGATTACGAGAAAAATTTGCAAAAATAAAGGTCTTAGCATCGTGGATACAAAGGAAGTTCTTTTAAGAAAATTGGAAAGCTATTTCGGCAGCGATACGAAAAGAATAAGCCACGCCAAAAAAGTACTGGCGTTTGCGGAGGAATTGCTTGAAAGCGAAAAGGCAGGCCGTAACATAGTAGTTGCTGCAGCCATACTTCATGACGTAGGTATAAAGGCAGCTGAGGAAAAATATGGCTCCTCTGCAGGCCGATATCAGGAAGAGCTGGGCCCTGATATTGCAAGAGCAATATTGCTTAAAACAGGCATTAAAAAAAGCGACATAGAAGAGATATGTGTTATAATAGCTCATCACCATTCGCCAGGTGAAATCAATACTCAGAATTTTAAAGTACTTTATGACGCTGATTGGCTTGTTAATTTAAAGGACGAAGTGGCCGCCAGCGACAAAATTAAGCTAAAAAATATAATCGATAAAGTTTTTCTTACAAAATCAGGCAGGCTCAAAGCCGAAAAACTGTATTTGTAGTTGGTATGGGAGGTTTAAACCTCCCATACGATTGTGGATAAGTATGAATAGCGCGTTGCGGCGGGGGAAGGCGAGGCGCGGGCAACTAAAGATGGTAGATTTTTCCTTGACAAGGTTCATCACTTATGATACACTTATTGCGGAGGTGAAAAATGAGTACAAAAAATCCGAGATTGAATGTTGTGCTTGAACCACCGCTTTATTCTGTTATAAGGGGTTTGGCAAAAAGAGAAGGAATTTCTTTGTCTATGAAGGCAAGAGATCTAATACGTCAGGCAATTGAATACTGCGAAGACGCGTATTGGGCAGAAGAGGCAGGAAAGAGGGAAAGGACATTTACTAAAAAGAGCGCATTAAGCCATAAGCAAATCTGGAATTAAGGGTCGTTTTATGGCATACCAGTTATTTTACCATTCAGATGTAGCAAAACACGATTTGCCGGGAATACCTGCCAATATAAAAGAAACTATCCGTAGAGCCATAGAGCAAAGATTAATAGAAGAGCCTATATTGCTAGGCGAGCCTTTACGGCACAGCCTGAAAGGCCACCGTAAATTACGCGTTGGTGATTATAGAATTATTTATAGGATTAGCGGCAGAAATATAATTATATTAAAAATCGGCCATCGTAAAGATGTTTACGCAAAAATTTTTCAGCGGTTTTAAGATGAAAACATATACTCAATACTTATATTTTAACACTAAGAATAAACAGGAATTTATAAATATAACGCCTCAAGTAGAAGAGGTGGTTAAAAAGAGCCAGGTGAAGGAAGGGCTTTGTCTTGTGAACACTATGCATATAACGAGCTCGTGTTTTGTTAATGACAATGAAAGCGGCCTGCATAAAGATTTCAGTATCTGATTAGAAAAGCTTGTAGCGTAGATAGGGGACGTTCCATGTTATTGCAACTCATTGAATTTTATAGAGTAACAGCAACGTCAATTTTAAAATTAAATTAATAATTAAACGTAAACGACAACATCATAACATATTGAAAATAGAGGGGTTAGAGATAGATGGAGCGTCCCCAAAACATCCCAAAACATGGGACTGAGGATTTTTGTTGTGGAAATTTTATTGAGTGGTATAATTAGTATTGAGCGATATTATTAGTGTTGTGCGGGATGTAAGAATGAAAAAGGCCTTTACTTTAGTTGAGCTCCTGATTGTTATAATAATCATCGGCATCCTTGCGACTATTGCTATACCACAATACAATAAGATGATTATCCGTAGCAAGTGGACAGCAGGCACCAACCCTTTTTTAAAGCAGATAGTGGATGCTAGCGATGTTTATTATGTGGAATACGGTTTTTATGCCACGGATATAACGCAGCTGCCAATAGATAATCCTAATGACCTGCAAAATAAATTTTATTATGCGGTGTATCCTCCGACGCTTCCGGAGTTTATTGATGATAACAGGCGCGCCATAGCTGAATTAAAGGCTTCAGTTGATAAAATCGGCTAGGGACTGGGCTGGCAACCAGGTGGTGCAATAATGTACTCTGACCATTCTATAAAATTTATATGGCAGACTCCGCAATATAGTTATTTGCAGGACCCGGATACTTATAAATGAGGTAAAAATGGTTTCTAACCCTCAGTAAGCTCAGGGTTGACAAATCCCGCCTTATATAATATAATATTAACACAAATATAAAATAATATAAAAATCAATGAATCAAGAAAGGGTATTGTTATGTCAGGACATTCTAAATGGGCGACGATTAAGCATAAAAAAGGCGCCTTAGACGCAAAAAGAGGCAAATTATTCAGCAAGCTTTCAAAGGAAATATCCGTAGCTGCTAAGCAGGGCAATGACCCGGATACGAATCCGCGCCTGCGCCTGGCTTTAAGCAAGGCCAAAGAGGCGAATATGCCTTCTGATAACGTTGACCGCGCTGTCAAGAAAGGCACAGGCGAATTGCCCGGAGTAATATACGAAGAGACGACTTACGAGGGTTATGGCGCAGGGGGTGTCGCAATAATCGTTGATGCTTTAACCGATAATAAAAATCGTACGTCATCCGAAATACGCACCATATTTACAAAGCTAAACGGTAATATGGCAGGCCAGGGATCTGTCTCCTGGATGTTTGCCAAAAAAGGGTGTTTTTTAATCCCTAAGGCAGGCATAGACGAAGAAAAGCTTATGAGCCTGGTGCTTGATTCAGGCGCAGAAGATATGAAAACGGATGATGAGCATAATTTTGAAGTCATAGCAAGCGTAAAAGACTTTGAAAAAATTAAAGAAGCGCTTGTGAAAGCTAATATTAAGTGTGAACAGGCTGAAATAACGAATCTTCCAAATAGTTATATTAAATTAGAGTTATCTCCGGCAAGGCAGGTATTGGGTTTAATTGAGGCCCTGGAAGATCATGACGATGTGCAGAATGTTTACGCGAATTTTGATATCCCTGATGAGATAATGCAGAAAATAGAGAATGAAACATAATCTCACAATATTAGGCATTGACCCGGGGCTTGAGATAACCGGTTACGGGGTTGTTGATGCACTGGGCCGTAAAGTAAAATTAAAAGAAGCCGGGGTGATAAAGACATCGCATAAGCAAAATTTGCAGGACCGGCTTATTGAAATATACGACGGTTTGATTGAAGTCATAGAAGAGACGTCGCCGGATGCGGCTGTAATAGAAAAACTTTATTCGCATTATAAACATCCTGTGACATCTATTTTAATGGGCCATGTAAGAGGCGTAATTTACCTGGCCATCAGAAAAAGCAACATCAGTTTGTTTGAGTGCCCGGCAAAAACAGTAAAAAAGTCGTTGACCGGAAACGGCAACGCAAGCAAAGAGCAGGTGGGTAGAATGGTGCAGGCGTATCTGAATTTAAAAAAGCCGCCCGAACCTGTTGACATAAGCGATGCGCTGGCGTTGGCAATGAGCCACGCATTTACTTTGAGAAAATAGAGGACGCAATGATTTCGCATATTTGCGGAAAGGTCGCCGATAAAAAAGATTCAAGCATAGTGTTGGATGTAAACGGCATACACTACGAGATACTTGTGCCTGGCGCTGTGATGAAGGTGATAGAGGACAGGATAGCGCCTGACGGCACGATAAAACTTACCACATTTTACTACCACCAGTTGGAGCCCTCGCGCGCAACGCCAACCCTTGTCGGATTCTTAAACGAAATAGAGAAAGAATTTTTCGAGAAGTTTATCACTGTCTCAGGCATCGGGCCCAGAGCGGCTGTTAGGGCTTTAAATATCCCGTTTTCGCAGGTTGCGAAGGCGATTGATGAGGCGGATAAGGCCATGCTTAAGTCATTGCCCGGGATAGGCGAGCAAAGGGCAAAGGAGATTATCGCAAAGCTGCAGGGAAAGGTAGGCAAGTACGCGCTTATGCAGGATACCGGTATAAGTTGCGCCCCTAAAGAGAAAACACCTGACTTTGCCGAGGAGGCCCTTGATGTCCTTCTTCAGCTCCAGTATAAAAAACACGAGGCAAAGGAGATGATAGACAAGGCGTTAAAGCGTTCGCCGTGCATAAAATCAGCAGAGGAATTATTAAACGAGGTGTACCGCCAAAAAGCTAATAAATGAAAGATCGCCGAGTAAAGGAGGATAAAAGTGCCTGTTAATAAAAAATTAAAATTGTATTTAGATACAAGTATTCCGAATCATCTTTTTGCAGATGATGTCCCTATAAGAAAAGGGGCCACTCATTTATTCTTTCAGAATATAGAAAAAAATAAAGAGGTATTTGAGATATTTGTTTCAGATGTAGTTATTAAAGAAATAGAACTGGCGCCATCGGATAAAAAAGCAAAGTTATTATTTGCGATTAAAGGAGTGCAGGTGCTCGAAATTACAGATGAGACAGATGCCTTAGCGAAAGAATATATTAAAGCTGGAATTATTCCTGCTAAATATGAAGCAGATGCTTATCATATAGCTATTGTTTCTGTTTATAATTTAGATGTTTTAATCAGTTGGAATTTTGAGCATATGGTTAATTTAAAAACCCGTAGGATGGTAAATGCCATTAATGAGCTTAAAGGCTATAAACATATTGAAATAGTGACGCCGGAGGAGGTGTAACGTTATGAATTATCCAAGGACATCCAAAGCAATGGATGAGGTACATAAGTGGAGAGAAGATATTCACAATGATATTGTAAATATGTGCTTGGAGGAAAAATTAAATTACTTCCATAAAGCTTCTGAGAAGATTTGCGCTAAATTTGGCCTAAAACGGTTGCAGTTGAAACATTTTGCTATTTAACCAAGAGGATAAAAAATGGAGGTGGCGAATGCGTAAGAAAGAAAGAATAGTTTTACGCTCGTAGAGTTTTTAATTGTCATCGTCATCATCGGCATCCTCGCAACCATGGCAGTGCCGCAGTATCAAAAGATGGTGGAGAAGGCAAGATGGGTAGAAGCAAAAAACATGTTAGGCGCTATAAGGCAGGCTTGTATTTTGTATTATCAAGAAAAAGGTTTATATCCTTTTGACAATAATACTTATTGGTTTAATGCAGAGGATCAAGGTTTGCTGAAACAAAAAAATCTTGATATAGATATTCCACCTGCTAAAAAAGATGGTAGATATTATTATCTGCAGCCACCATTAGTGATGTTTAACACATACGGTGTGGTTGCCTATGCAGTTTATGATAAAAACAGAAATGGAATCATTTTTGATGTAAATGACCCAGATATTTATATAAAGCTCGATGGGACATTTGGCGGGGAATAATAGGAAATAAGGCCAGGCCTTAAATCAGTCAAACAATGAAAGATAAAAAATATAAATTGACTCAGAAAGACGTCGGAAGGGAAAGGCTTCTGGTAAACCAGGAGACAGAGGAAGACGTTGTATTGAATATTTCTCTAAGGCCGACTAAGCTTGGCGATTTTGTGGGCCAGCTTGATATTATTGATAATCTAAAGATTTCCATAGAAGCAGCAAAAAAAAGAAATGAATCGCTTGAGCATATTTTATTTTCCGGGCCTCCGGGGCTTGGTAAGACTTCACTGGCGCATATAATAGCGCATGAAATGGGCACAAAGATTACAGCTACAAGCGGCCCTGCAATTGAGCGCGCAGGAGACCTGATAGGTATTCTTACTAATCTTGAAGCAGGCGATATTCTATTTATAGATGAGATTCACCGTTTGTCAAAGGTGGTTGAGGAATTTTTATACCCTGCGATGGAGAATTACCAGATAGATTTTGTCATAGACAAAGGCCCGTACGCGAAAACCATAAAATTCAACCTCAAAAAGTTCACCCTTATTGGCGCAACGACAAGGACCGGGCTTTTAACAGCGCCTATGCGTGGCAGGTTTGGGATATTGCATCATCTTGATTTTTACGCTGCAACGGACCTTGCCAGAATTATAAAGCGCTCGGCAAAAATATTAAACATAGATATTAACGTTGACGCAGCAGCTGAAATAGCGGCGCGTTCTCGCGGCACGCCACGCGTTGCAAACAGGCTTCTGCGCCGCGTAAGGGATTATGCCGAGGTAAAATCAGACGGCAAGATAACCAAAGAGCTTGCAGGCGTGGCCCTTGACGCGCAGGGTATAGATAATATGGGGCTTGATAATGTTGACAGAAAGGTTTTAAAGGCGATAATTGATTTTTACAAGGGTGGGCCGGTAGGCATAGAGTCGTTGGCTGCCACATTAAACGAGGAAGCCGATACAATAATAGATGTTGTTGAGCCATTTTTACTTAAGATAGGTTTTTTAAACCGCACCTCCCGCGGCCGCCAGGCCACTGAGCTGGCCTATAAACATTTTAACTTATCATAATGAATATTCTGCTACATATCTGCTGCGCGCCGTGTAGCTTTTATACTATTGATAAGCTGCGCCAGGATGGGCATAAAGTGCGCGGGTTCTTTTATAATCCGAATATCTATCCGTTATCAGAGTATAAGCTTCGCCGCCAAGGCGTTGCTGACATGGCCAAGCGGCTTAACGTAGATGTTATGTATCAAGAGCAGCCACTCGGTGGGGGTTCCGCAAAAACGCCAGAAATTCCCCAGCGTGGAATTTTTGGCTCCAAGTTTGCGCTCGCTCGCCCCGCCTCCGGCGGGGCACCGTGCCCGCTCGCGCAAAATAGGTTTTGCTCCACCCCCACCGTCGTGGCTGATAAACAACAACGTTGTTCTAATTGTTGGCGGATGCGATTGACTGAGGCAGTGCAAACGGCAAAAAAACAACGCTTTGATGCGTTTAGTACGACTTTACTGATCAGTCCGTATCAGAATCACGATGAGATTCGGATTATTGGCGATGAATTAGGGAAAAAAGAGAAGATAAATTTTTATTATAATGATTTTAGAGTTGGATTTAAACAGTCGCAACAGGCAGCGAGAGAATCCGGATGTTACAGGCAGAAATATTGCGGATGTGAAAAGAGTATAAGCGAGTCCCTCGCGACTAAACGCGATAGCGGGTCGCTCGGGATGAAATTTCAAGCCGGAAAATAAAGGAAATTTCAGAATTTTTTTGAGAAAGATTCGATGAAGAAAGCGATAGTTTTTATATCAGCCGCGTTTATATTTTTTGCTCATTTTGCAGCTTATGCCGATGAACCTGCGCCAGGCTACAAACCGCCCATTGTGCGCGTTGCTGTGATAAAAGGCGTAAAAGACCTTATTCTTTCAGTAAGAGGCAAGGTGCAGATAAGGCCGTTTCAGTCGGACGATATTTTATATGAAGCGGATTCTTTGGCTAAATCAGAGGCCTCGGCTCAAAGCTGGGGCGTAAAAATAGCCGATATGGATTTTAAGTTTTATGGCATAAGGATAATCCCTTCCAATGAGGCAACCATAGATATAGGCAAACGTTCTTTCAGGGGCGAAGTTGATATTATAAGGCAAAAGGACGAAACGCTTCTGGTTGTAAATCATATAATTGTCGAGGATTACCTTAAAGGCGTTTTATACCACGAGGTTTCGCACTGGTGGCCCATAGCTGTTTTGGAAGCGCAGGCAATAGCGTCAAGAAGTTTCGCGCTTTATCAGGCAGCCGCCAATAAAAACAGGGATTATGATTTAGAGACAGATGTTTATTCCCAGGTTTACGGCGGCGCGACATCCGAAAGGTACAGGACAAACAAGGCGGTTGTAAATACCGCAGGCAAAGTGCTTATGTATAAAGATAAAATACTGCCTGCGTATTTTCACGCGACTTGCGCGGGCCATACAGAGGACGCATCTGTGCTATGGAAGACAGACCTTACTCCGTTAAAAGGGGTTATATGCGGTTTTTGTAACCGTTCCCCGCATTTTCATTGGAAGAAAAGAATATTGGTAAAGGATATACAAAAAGCCATCGGCATAAAAAATATAAAAAGTATATCGCCTAAAAAATTTGATTCATCAGGCAGGATAGTTGCGCTGGACATACAAACATCCGAAGGAAAAATCACAGAATACAGCGCAAAGGATTTCAGGCAGAAATTAGGCGGTAATACCATCAAAAGCGCCATTTTTACCGTGAGTATAAGATTAAAAAGAGGCAAGAAGTATGCGTATTTTGAAGGCGCAGGCTGGGGCCATGGAGTGGGTATGTGCCAGTGGGGCGCTTTTGGCATGGCGCGCAAGGGCCACAACGCCCAGGATATACTGAAACACTATTACCCCGGTGCGGATATTGAAATATACGCTGAATGATTTTGATTATAGTTTTCCGAAAGAATTAATCGCATATCATCCTATGCCGCGGCGCGATGAGTCGCGCCTTTTGATTATTGACAGAAAAACAAAAAATATAAAGCATAAGAAATTCTCCGATATAGTAAAATATTTGCGCAGGCGGGATCTTGTTATTTTAAATGACACAAAGGTTTTGCCTGCGGCGTTGGAGGGCAGGGTACAGGGTTCAGGGTACAGGGTTCAGATGTTAGTGCTTGAGAAAATAAGCGATGATGCCGCAAGATGCCTGGTAAAACCGGCGAAAAAATTTAAAAAAGATGCGGTGATACTTTTTTCTAATGGTTCAATAGCGACAGTCATAGAGCAATTTCCGAATAAGATTTTAAGATTCAGCTGTTCTGTCGACGGATTATTAAAAAAAATAGGCAAGATGCCTTTGCCGCCTTACATAAAAAGAGAATCTGTAAAGAGTGATTTTAAAACTTACCAGACGGTTTACGCCGTAAATACCGGCGCAGTCGCGGCGCCCACAGCCGGCCTGCACTTTACAAAAAACATATTAAATAAAATTTCCAGGAAAGGCTCAAATATCGCGCGCGTTACATTGCATATCGGGCATGGGACATTCAAACCTGTCAGAAGCAATGATATAGCAAAACACAGTATGCATTCGGAACAATTTAGCACGCCGAAAGAGACGATAAATTTGATAAACACGACGAGAAAAAATAAAGGAAGGATTTTAGCGGTAGGTACGACCAGTTGTCGTGTTTTGGAAACGGTTGCTCGGCGGGGACACCTCTTAAAGAGGTGTCCCCGAGAGGGTTCGACGGATATTTTTATCTATCCGCCATACAAATTTAGATTGACTGATATGCTTTTGACAAATTTTCACCTGCCTAAAACAACGCTTCTGATGCTTGTGGCCGCGTTCTGCGGTTACGATTTAATGATGCAGGCGTATAAGCAAGCGATAGAAAAGAAATATAGATTATTTAGCTATGGCGATGCAATGTTGATAATATAGACGGTGGTGGTTATGTATAAACTAATTCACGAAGATAAACATACTAAAGCAAGATTAGGCAAGCTGGTGACAGCGCATGGCGCGATAAACACGCCGGAATTTATGCCTGTTGCCACGCAGGCAACAATCAAGGCGCTTTCTGTAAGAGACCTTAAGGACTGTAAGACGCAGATAATACTGTCCAATGCATATCATTTATATCTAAGGCCGGGGCTTGAAATTATAAAAGAAGCAGGCGGCCTGCATAAATTTATGTCATGGCCAGGGCCTATACTTGTTGACTCAGGCGGGTTTCAGGTTTTTAGCCTTTCTAGCCTGATGAAAATAACTGATGACGGAGTTGAATTTAAATCCCACATAGATGGTTCAAGGCATAAATTTACGCCTGAAGGCGTTATAAATATACATAAGGCGCTTGGAAGCGATATAATGATGCCTTTGGATGAGTGCGCGCATTATCCCTGCGAAAAAGACAAGGCTGAGCTTGCGATGCGGCGTACTATTGAGTGGGCGTTGAGATCAAAAAGGTGCCAGGCACCAAAAAATGTGCCAGGCACCTTTTTGAATAGGCAGTTGTTATTTTGCATCGTGCAGGGTTCCAGCTATCTTGATTTGCGCAAACAATGCGCCAAGCAGCTAATCGATATCGGTTTTGACGGCTATGCCATAGGCGGGGTAAGCGTAGGAGAACCAAAGGATTTAATATGGGAGATAGCCGGTTTTACAGCAGGGTTCCTGCCCCATGATAAACCAAGATATCTTATGGGGGTAGGCGAGATACCTGATATACTGCATGCGGTAAACTGCGGGGTTGATATGTTTGATTGCGTCATACCTACCAGAAACGGCAGAAACAGCGTCGCCTTTACAAGGAACGGCCCTATGGTTTTAAGGGATTCAAGGCATACGCATGGGCATATCCCGATTGATCCCGAATGCGGGTGCTTTACATGCAGGACGCATACGCGCGCTTACCTGCGGCATCTGTATAAAACAGAGGAGATTTTAGGCCTTGCACTAATATCTTTACATAACGTGTATTTTTATGCTAAAATAATGACTGAAATTCGCCAGGCCATAAAGCTGGATAAGTTTAATCAGTATAAAAAGCAACTGGAAAAGACGTACAAGTGAATAAGGGTTAGTAAGGGTGATAAGGGTTAGAAAGGGTTAGTAAGGGAAAAACAAAAATTCCCCTGCTATCCCATACTAACCCTTGCTACCCCCTGCTAACCCCTAATCGAAGGGAGAATGATATGACACAGCAGGCAGCCCCTGTGTGGGCAAATTTTGTTCCTATTATATTAATATTTGGCATATTCTATTTTTTATTAATAAAACCACAGCAGGACAAGCAGAAACAGCATGTTAAGATGGTTTCTGAACTGAAAAAGAACGATGAAGTTGTCACCGCAGGCGGTATACACGGCGTTGTGATTAATGTTAAGGATACAAGCGTTGTTGTTAAGGTGGATGACAATGTTAAAATAGATGTAGAGAAGACGCATATTTCACAGGTGACGAAGAAATAAGACATCCTATAAAGAGTAAAGATAAATTTTAATAGATTTTCAAAGAGCAATCGTTCTTTTAAAACTAAACGTAACTAAATACACGGGCAGGGTTATAGTCTTGTCCGCTATGAAGCATGCT